>JAEEGI010002714.1_pt1 | contig 42941 bp, 39 predicted proteins | sample 8958751 | NCBI WGS metagenome assembly JAEEGI01 (sample SAMN16246545, study PRJNA631951) | gut metagenome | biome: gut microbiome; feature: rumen; material: KS-attached | host: Bos | place: Iran: Karaj | collected 2018-10 | reverse complement strand
CGGTTTGACAACATCAACACCGACTACCGCAATGACATCATGCGGGTGAATATCCGCCAGTCGATGGCCCACCCGATGAGTGAGTTTCTCGGCACGGTGCTCATCGTCACCGTCCTGTGGTTTGGCGGCACGCTCGTACTCAACTACGGCACGCTCTCCGGCCCCGTCTTCATCTATTACCTCGTGATGCTCTACAGCATCATCAACCCGCTGAAGGATTTCTCCAAAGCCGGCTACAACATCCCCAAGGGCCTGGCATCCATGGAGCGTGTCGACAAGATCCTGAAGGCAGAGGTCGACATCAAGGAACCGGCAAATCCCCGTCATATCAACGGATTCAACGACAGCATCGAGTTCCGTCATGTGTCTTTCAAATACGGCCAGCAATGGGTGCTCCGCGACATCTGCCTCACCATCCGCAAGGGACAGACCATCGCCCTTGTCGGACAGAGCGGCAGCGGCAAGTCCACCCTTGTCGACCTGATACCGCGCTACTACGACGTGCAGGAGGGACAGGTGCTCATCGACGGCATCGATGTGCGGGAACTGGGCATCCATGACCTGCGGTCGCTCATCGGCAATGTCAACCAGGAGTCGATCCTCTTCAACGACACGTTCTTCAACAACATCTCCTTCGGCGTGCCCAACGCCACGCAAGAGGAGGTGGAAGCCGCCGCCAAGATCGCCAATGCCCATGAGTTCATCAAAGAGTCGGAAAACGGTTACCAGACCTATGTGGGCGACCGTGGCGGCCGCCTCTCCGGCGGACAGCGGCAACGGGTGAGCATCGCCCGCGCCATCCTGAAAAACCCGCCCATCCTCATCCTCGACGAGGCTACCTCTGCCCTCGACACCGAGAGCGAGCGCCTGGTGCAGGATGCCCTGGAACGGCTGATGAAGACCCGCACCACCGTGGCCATCGCCCACCGTCTCTCCACCATCCGCAACGCCGACGAGATCTGCGTCATCCATGACGGACGCATCGTGGAACAAGGTACTCACGACGCGCTCATCGCCCTCGACGGCTATTACAAGAAACTTCACGACATGCAGTCATCATGAAAATCATCTACCCCATCGTCTACGGACTGTTCTATCTCCTGTCAATACTGCCCTTCCGCGTGCTGTATTGTATCTCCGACTTCTTTTACCTGTTGGTCTACCGCCTCATCGGCTACCGGAAAAAAGTGGTCAGAAACAATCTCACCTCCTCGTTTCCGGAGAAGAGCCTTGACGAGATCAAGTACATCGAACGTGGGTTCTACCATTTTCTCTGCGACTATTTCCTCGAGACGGTCAAACTGATGTCCATCACTCCGAAAACGCTGCACAAGCACATGGAGTTTCAGCATCTCGATGTGGTGGAGCAATGCTTTGCGGAAGGACAGTGCTGCTCTGGAATCCTTGGACACTACTGCAACTGGGAATACCTTTCCACCACCCCCTTGGCATTCAAGCGTTTCCCCGATGCCATCGTAGGACTGATCTACCACCCCCTGATCAATGACATGTTCGACCAGTTGTTTCTCGCCATGCGCGAACACTCTGGCGGTGTCTGCATCAAGAAAAAAGACGTACTCCGCCAGTTGCTGACCTACAAGAAGGAGAAAAAGAACTATATCTTCGGCTATATCTCTGACCAGACCCCCAAATGGAACAACATCCACCTGTGGTTGCCTTTTCTTAATCACGACACGCCAGTTTTCACCAATGGAGAGAAAATCATGCGCAAGATGAACAATGCCGTGTTCTATGTCGACATGCAAAGGCCACGAAGGGGATACTATGTCGTTGATTTCCAACTCATCACCCGCCAGCCGGCGCAGATGGAAGAGTTTGCCATCACCCGCCGCTTTTTTGAGATGCTGGAGGCCTCCATCCGCCGCGATCCCCGCTATTATCTCTGGAGCCATAACCGCTGGAAGCGCACCCACGAGGAGTTTGACCGCCAATACAAGGTGGAAAACGGCAGGGTCATCCAAAGAGAGCAGGAAGAATCAGAAAACCAATAACCCAAAAAGATACAGATATGAAAATCATCAACCTCAGCGACCAAAACACCATCGTCAACCAATACATGGCGGAAATCCGTGACAAAGACTATCAGAAAAGCCGTTTGCTCTTCCGCAACAACATCATGCGCATCGGTGAGATGATGGCATACGAGGTATCCAAAACCTTCCACTATGAGAATCGCGACGTGGCTACCCCTCTGGGCACCGCCAAGGTCAATCTTCCCACCGACAAACTCGTGCTCGCCACGATCTTTCGTGCCGGCCTCCCCTTCCATACCGGATTCCTGAATATTTTCGACCATGCCGGCAACGCTTTCGTGAGCGCCTACCGTGAGTATATCGATGAGGAGCACCATGAGGTGGGCATCCATGTGGAGTACCTGGCCACACCCAGCATCGAAAAGAAAACCCTCATCATAGCTGATCCCATGCTCGCCACCGGCGGCAGTATGGAATTAGGCTACCAGGCCTTCCTCTCCAAAGGAACACCCCGGCAGATCCATGTCTGTTGTGTGATTGCCACCCCAGAGGGCATAGAACATATCAAGAAGACATTCCCCGACGACAAGACCACCATCTGGTGTGCAGCCATCGACCCGGGCATGAACGAGCACAAATATATCGTTCCCGGCTTCGGCGATGCCGGCGACCTCTGTTTTGGCGACAAGCTGTAAATGCAGCAGAATTATACCGGATGACGGCAACGGGTCAGTTGCCGTCAGGTTTTTTCACATCCATGACCTTGGCGTCATACCACACGAAGGCGTTGGGGTCATCGGGAGTGGACGGGTTGAAGTCTTGCCAGTCGGAGCGCAGTGAGGCGACCAATGGCAGCCCTAACTGCTTCATGCCCATGACCACCATCTTCGCCACCTCATAGGCCCCATAGGGATTGAAGTGGGTGTTGTCGGCCAATGCCTTGTCCTGGTCAGGATAGGTATGAGCGGGATAATGCACCAGTGCCTTCTTGCTGTCCTCAAATCCCAACGTCTCGAAAAAGGTGCGGGTCATCTCGTTGAGGTCAATCACGGGCACCTGCTCTCTCTTCGCCACCGACCACATAGCGGCGGGGAAGTCGCCATGCGTATCCTTGATATGGCGGTTGTCGTCCTGCCAGAACCGGCGCTGCGTGGGCGTGCAGAAGATGATATGCCCCCCAGCCTGCCTGACCTTATCGATAAATATTTTCAGGTTATACACATAATGATACCAAGCCCCGTCACCCGGGCGCTTCTCCTTCTCATCATTATGTCCGAACTCACAGACCACATAATCACCTGGGCGCATCATGGTGAGGATTTTCTCCAGACGGTTGCCGGCGAGGAAGGTGCGCGCGGTGAGCCCGCTCTCCGCATGGTTGGAGATAGCCACAGAGGTGTCGAACCACCGGGGAATCATCTGTCCCCAACTGGCCCAAGGCTCGCTATTCTGGTCCACGACCGTGGAATTGCCACAAAGGAAGATGGTCGTGGCCGTCGTGTCAGGCTCGATGGTGATGCGGCTCACGGCAGGAGCGGCACCATTGATCTCTATCGTGAGGCTGTCGTCCCAGTTGAGATACCCTTTCTCACGGTCTTTCAACCTGACGGTCTCTTGATGCTCCCCTTTGTCGTTGACCACCGTATAGCGTGGCGACCGTTTATTGACCACGAAAGAGCAGTCCACCTGCTCCCGGCGCTTGGTGACCACACGCTCCAGCATCAGCCGTCGCGACTCAGCCCGCACCACGGTCTCCGCCTTTCGTTTCTTGCTGCCGATGGTCACCGTCACTTTATAGTTACCGTCGGGCACTTTTACGGAGAAATATTGCGGTGAGGTGATGTCTACCGCAAAAGAGCCTGTCTGTGCCTGTGAGAGAAGGCCCAGCAGACAAGTCATGATCGTAAGAACAATCTTCTTCATAGCCATCATCAGTCAAGGTGAAAAACTTCCTCTATCGGGATACTCACAGGCGAGTTGTCCGGGTTGACCTCCATGATATCGGCCATCATATCCCACCACTTCTGTGTGATCGGGTCGACATCAGTCGTATCCTGGCTGTTGGTATCACTTGCACACTCCTGGTAACCGAATAAGATATTGGTGTCTTTGTCCCAATAGATGCTGTAGTTGCACACGCCAGCATCCTTGATCATCTTCACCAGTTCGGGCCAGATAGCGGCATGGCGTCTGGCATACTCCTTCTCAAATCCTGGTTTGAGAAACATTTTAAATGCAAATCTTTTCATATAAAATTAAGGTGATTGGGCTTTATGCCCATCATTTATTATCCATAAAATAAGGTGATTGGGCAAAGATAGAAACAATAAATGAGAAAAGCAAATGATTTGTTTTTTTATTATTCGATTTTGTCAGCAGCCCGTGATTCATTTTTCATCTTTCATTTTAATTTTTCATCTTTCCATCTTTTCATTTTTAGCATCAAGTACCTCTTCCCGTTGATTCTTAGATAAAAGAATAAAATAAAAAAGGATGAAAAAGAAGATATTAAAATTTGAAAAAGTGCCAAGGCACTCACAAAAAGGATGAAAAAGGCTTGGACGCATGAGCGTTCCCAAACATTCTTTGCGGTTTTCCATTTTCATCTTTCCATCTTTTCATTTCAATTTTTCATCTTTCATTTTTCATCTTTTTACGTCATTTCCAGCCGGAGGCTGAGCCTTACTCAGCACGCTTTGCGTGCTTGATACAGAAGTCGGCTACGCCGAGAAATCTATCAAAAATGTTTTTCAAAATTATATAAAATTCAGCCCTGGCTGCAGTTTAAACTTGGAATCAAGTACCTGTTCCCGTTGATTCTTGGATAAAAGAATAAAATAAAAAAGGATGAAAAAGAAGATATTAAAATTTGAAAAAGTGCCAAGGCACTCACAAAAAGGATGAAAAAGGTTTGGACGGGACACATTGCCTCCCCTTGATTCTCAGCCAAAAAGTTTTTCCTCCTTTTTGTGAAACGCTTGCGTTTTTTTCTGGTTTTTGTCAACGCCAAGAATGTCATTTGTATAATTTTTTCTTCCTTTTTTATTTTATTGATATTCGCTTGAGCGACATCCCCGTGCGCGCAGGTAGGGAGCGGTTACAATGATTTTATATAATTTTGAATTGAATTTTTATATCATTTCCAGCCGAAGGCTGATTATTACCCAGCACGCTGTGCGTGCTTGATACAGAAGTCAACGCTATAGGTTTTTGCCATATCAGACATAAAAAATGACAAAAAGTTGCAGATAAGGGATGAAAACCTTAAATTTGCAAGCAATCAACGGATGATCATCTACCCTTTTGATCATTTACCCTTTATTATTTGATATTTATGCAAAACATCCTGTTTGTTCCATATTGTTGAAACCTAAACATTTAAAACTAATCACTACATGATGAAACCTATCACATTTTTACTCGCCTTGCTGTTGTCGGTGACCAGTGCGTCAGCGCAGCAAGTGAACAGCCAAGATGTGCTGTCGACAGCACAGAAAGTCAACACCTACTTCATGAACAAATACGCAGACCCGACCATCCCCACCAACGTAAACCGGATCCGCCCCAGCAACCTCTGGACCCGTGCCGTGTATTACGAGGGACTGATGGCGCTATATGAGATATCTCCCCAACAGTCGTATATCGACTACACCGACCGCTGGGCCAACTTCCACCAATGGACCCCCCGCAACGGCATCAAGACAACCGACGCCGACGACCAGTGCTGTGAGCAGACCTACCTTGACCGTTACGCCATGACCGGTGATGACCGCATGATCACCCATGTGAAGGAGAATCTGGAACTCCAGATGAACAGCGGCAAGATCGGTTACTGGACCTGGATCGACGCCATCCAGATGGCCATGCCTGTGTACAGCAAGATGTATCGTCTGACGAAGGACCGCCGCTATATCGACCATGCCATGAAGATGTATACCTGGAGCCGTGACACCTGTGGTGGCGGCCTTTTCAATACCGCGGAAGGGTTGTGGTGGCGCGATGCCGACTACGTGCCGCCCTACAAGGAGAGCGACGGCCAGAACTGTTACTGGAGCCGTGGCAGCGGTTGGGTATATGCCGCCTTGGTGAAAGTGATGTCCGACATCGGGAAGAAAGACAAATACTACAAACAACTCAAGCGTGACTTCATCCTGATGAGCGAGGCATTGCTGAAATGTCAGCGCGAGGATGGCCTCTGGAACCCCTCCCTCGTCTCCCCCGTCACCTATGGCGGCAAGGAGTTGACGGGCACCGCCCTCTTCCTCTATGGCATGAGTTGGGGTATCAACAACAAGATTCTGAAAGCCAAGAAATACAAGGGAGCCTGCGACCGTGCGTGGGCAGCGCTGGTGCGCGACTGCGTGCATCCCGACGGCTTCCTCGGTTATGTGCAAGGTACCGGCAAGGATCCGTCGGCCGGCCAGCCAGTCACCTATACCAAGGTGCCCGATTTCGAGGATTACGGCACCGGCTGTTTCCTCTTGGGAGCCGCAGAATACTACAAACTCATCCGGTAATTTTGTGCTTTTGTACGGACATGCATAAAGCAAGTCCCTACGTTTGTAACAGGCCTTTTGGCGTGGTTTCCATTTTTGTTCAGATATACATGACGGAGGGTGTGCCTCATTCAGAGTGCACACCCTCCTTTGTTGTTCAGGTATATAATTGAAAAATGATGATATTGGTCTTTTTAGAACTTGCAGCGGAGACCAGCCAGCAAGATACCCTGCTCACCTGCACCGAATTCAACGAAGCCACGGAATTTCTCAACGCCAACCTCTACACCGAGCAACGATGCCTGGAAATTGAAACGTACGCCATTGTCGCTATGTACTTCTCTATTCTCGCCATTCACTTCCTGCTTTTCCTTTTCAGTGTAATACGTAGCACCGACGGCCAACTTCGAGTACATGCCGAAATTCTTACCACGGAGCCAGTCAAACTTAGCAGCCGGCATCAAGGTGAAGTAATATTTATGAGCATAACCGACCTTTTCTTTGGTGATGCTTGAGCCATCGCTACGCTGGAAGTTGCAGTACATGTCGCTTGAGGTTCCGTTGAAGGCAGCAATGGCACCGAGGCTGACCACCTTATTCATATGGTGGAAATATTCCGCGGAGAGGGCAGGAATGTCTTTCTCATTCTCGTAAGTAGTGGTGCCGACGTATAGTCCGCCAGTCATCATACCTGTAATCAAAGCCTCTCCCATTACAGAGAATATGCTGGAGAAAGCATTGATAATCTGACTGTTCGAACCAGCGCCGACGGAGACAGCGATTTCGTCTTTTGTGTTGTAACCATCTTTACTCTGTGCATTCACGCTTGTGCCGCAGAAAAGGATGGCGGCGATCATCCATAATTTCATTGTTTTCATAATCAGTAATATTTTTATTGTTTATCTGTTTTTGTTTTTTTCCGTGGAAAATCGTTTCCGACCCCCTTGGTTTGTTTGACGGGTGCAAAGTTATAGCTGTTTGACAGCGCACCAAAGTTTTTTTCTGAAAACATGATGCAAAAGTTCGGACAACGCATTTTTTTTCGGACAAAAACAGAAAAAATGGATAAAAATTGTCTGATTACAACCGATTTATTTGGCATTGATCTCTTGGAGCAGGCGGTCAGCATGTCCCCACTTGTCCATCATGAAGAGCACATAACGGATATCCACCCCGATGCAGCGTGCCAGTTGCTTGTCAAAGAAGATGTCGCTGGAGAGGCTGTCCCAGTTGCCGTCGAAGGCAAGGCCGATCAGTTCACCTTTTCCATTAAACATCGGCGAACCGCTGTTGCCGCCGGTGATATCGTTGTTGGTGAGGAAGCAGAGTTGCATCTTGCCCGTGGTCTTGTCGGTATAAGGTCCGAAGTCCTTGGCAGAGAGGAGTTCCTTCATGATAGGCTCAGCCTCATATTCAAACACCTGGTCCGCTCTGTTCATTTTCTCCACGATGCTCTCCGCCGTGGTATAGTAGCCCGATGGTGAACCGTTGAGCAGATACTCACCCACCTGTCCGAAACTCAGACGCATGGTGAAGTTGGCATCGCTATAGTGTGGCAGGTCTTGCTCCATCCTCACCACCGCGTCGCAGAGATAGCGCTCCTGCGTCTGTATCTCATCGGCATTGTCGATCATCTTATCCCTGAGGTCATACATGATCTCCATGATGTCGTTGCCGAAGGTCACGCCCGGATCCTTCTGGAAGTTCTTCTTGTTGAGATAGATTTTCTTCCCTGTTTTCATCAGTTGCGACTTTTTGTAGAGCTGGTTGACGTAGGCCGTATAATTGTTGCCGAATTTCTTCTTGATTGTCGCATAGAATTTCGGCAGATACTTGGCGTCCACATGCTCCGCATAGTTTTTGAGCATGGCTGCGAGCACCTCTTTGTCGAGCGCCTCATCCCACTCATCACTGTTGTCAGCAAACTCCACGTATTGTTTTTTGGGTTTCTCCTGCGGTCCCTTCACCTCCATGCCACCATTCATTGCACGTGCGCGCGTGAAGATCTCGCTGTTGCGGAAGAACGACTCGATCAGGTAATAGAAGGTATAATAAGGTTCGAAGTTTTTGGCATAGAGGTTTTTCATCTTGTCGAAATCGAGTTTTCCCTTCAGATACCCCGTTTTGTCCTGCCATTGCCGGATCTGCTGTTCGAAAGCCGCTTTCTGGTTGATGATACCGATGGAGTCTATACATTTGTTCATGCCGATGGAGTTTTTCCAATAGTTGGAGCTCGACGCATACTTGCTGTCATATTTGATGCGCACGGCTTCAGAAGCCCTCATGTGCTTGAGCATGATCTCCTGTTTCACGCCACGAGCCTGCGCCCTTACGGCATTCTCCGCATCTCTCATCTGCTTGATGCCAAAAGAGGAAAGGTAGCGCTCCGTGCTGCCCGGATATCCCATGGTCATGGCATAGTCGCCATCCTTATATCCCTGCATCGACACCTGTGCCCATCTTTTGGGATGATAGGGCACGTTGTCTTCGCTGTATGCCGCCGGCCCATTGGTTTTCGGATCAGCATAGATGCGGAAGACGGAGAAGTCACAGGTCTGTCGCGGCCACATCCAGTTGTCGGTCTCGCCGCCAAACTTACCCATCGACTTCGGGATGGTGAAGACCAGTCGCAGGTCTCTGAAGTCCTGATAGGTGGTGGCATAATACTTGTTGCCCTCATAGAACGGGTCGATGCTCACGTGCAGCGTCTTGTCGTCGCGTTTCACCGAGTCGGTCATGACATGCGTCAGCGAGTCGATGAGCAGTTCACGCTGGATGTTGTTCATCTTCTCCAATCCCAAAGCGACAAGCCGGTCGGTGATGTCTTTCTGGTCGATCATGAAACTGACAAACATATCCTCGTTGGGCAGTTCTTCCTCGTAGGTCTTGGCATAGAACCCGTTGAGCATATAGTCATGCTCCACCGTGGAATGGCTGCGTATCGCCTCAAATCCACAGTGATGGTTGGTGAACACCAGTCCGTTGGGTGATACGACGACGCCCGAGCAGTATCCGCTGAAGTTGACGACAGCATTTTTCAAGGCATCTTCTCCGTAATAGAGATCATTGTAGGACATCTGGAATCCCTCATTCTGCATGATCTCAAACACCTGCGGCGGCAGATTGTAGATGGTCCACATCCCCTCGTCGGCCTTTGTCTGGAGCGTCAGGGCGATGAAGGAGCAAAACAATAAAAATTTTCTCATGATGATTATTCTTTTGATGATAAATTATTTTTTACGGAAATACTTGCCCACATAGGGTAATCCCGACAAGGGGAAATCCTTTTTCACGGTATAGGCAAGATAGACGGCCACCAGGAGCGAGTTGACCATCAGCGCCCCCCACAGCGGCAGAGATGCCGACGCATAGTGGATGCCGACGCACAACAAGGCCGTCAGTACGACATAGGCCATGATCTCCCGCAAGGGATAGTCCACGGGATAGTATTTTTGTCCCACGAAATACGAGATGAGCATCGACACGGTGTAGGCAGCCAGTCCCGCATAGGCACAAGCCATATAGCTGTAACGCGGTATGAGCAGGATATTGACCACCAGCAGCACGACAGCCCCGATGCCGGAGAAATAGGCTCCCCAGATGGTGCGGTCGGTGAGTTTATACCAGAAAGAGAGGTTGAAGAACACGCCAAACATGATCTCCGCCGCCATGACGATGGGCACCACCCTCAGTCCCTCCCAATAGGTGCTGCCGATCAGGAGTTTGAACACGTCGAGATAAGCCATCACCACGATATATGCCATCAGGGTGAAGATCAGGTAATACTTCATCGATTGCGCATAGGTCTGCTTGCTGTCTTTCTCCTTCACTTTGCTGAAGACAAAAGGCTCATAAGCGAAGCGGAAGGCCTGTGTGATCATCACCATGATCATGGCGATCTTGATACATCCGCCATAGATGGCCAGCTGGCTCCGCATCTCCTCTGTCGGTCCGGGATACACCTCCGGAAAGAGGATCTGCGAGAGACATTGGTTGAGCTGTCCGGCCAGTCCCATGACCAGGATGGGCCATGCATAGCGCAGCATCCGGCGGCACAGCGGCCAGTCGAATCCGAAACGGATCCCCCGCAGTTCTTTCAGCAGCAGGAGCACGTTGATCGCCGAACAGAAGAGGTTGATATAGAACACCCATGCCACATCGTAGTGGAAGTTCTCCCCGTAGATGTTGAACGGATTGAGGTTCAGCCATGGGAGGACGATAAAGTAAAGGATGTTGAGCAGGATATTCAGTCCGATGTTGGCGATTTTGAGCGAAGCAAATTTCACCGGTTTGTGCACACACCTCAGATAAGCGAAAGGAATGGCGATAAAAGCATCCAGCGCCACGGTGACATACATCACCGCGATATACTCCGGATGGTCGGCATAGCCCATCAGCGCTGCGATCGGCTGGCAGCAGAGCAACACCACCACACAAGATACCAGTGCCACCGTCCCTACCATGCGCAAGACGGTGGAATACACTTTCTCCTTATCCTCACCCTCCTTATTCATAAATCTGAAGAAGGTAGTCTCCATACCGAAGGTGAGGATGATGATGAGCAGGGCTACATAAGCGTAAACATTCGTGATAATGCCATATTCGCCACTTTGAGAGGCGAACTTATTGGTCTGAATGGGCACGAGCAGGTAGTTGATAAACCGCGCCACGATGCTGCTAAGCCCATAAATGGCCGTGTCCTTGGCAAGAGATTTCAAATTGGCCATAGCTGTAAATTCATCTTTTAATTGTCGTCTGCAGATCAGGAACGACTGCAGATCAGAAACGATTTGCAAAATTAAAACAAATATTTGTGACAGCAAAATATTTGTCATGTATTGACCAAATACGATGTTTTTCCTAAAAAGCCATGGTCCTTGCCTTAAACGTCGAAACACATATACCCAAACGTCGAAGGTGTTTTGGAAACAGCCCCCGATTCACCCTACCTTTGCAATGTCAAAAGACAAAAACAACATCTGAATAAGAAAAATCAATAATTAACAACTAAAACGCAAAGAATATGAAAAAGATGATGATCGCCCTCGTGGCAATGGTAATGATGACAATGAGTGTGAACGCCCAGAGCGACAACAACCATTCGGTATCATTCGACCGGATAAGCAGTTTTCTGGAGTTGAGGATAGACCAGGTAGAGCCCGTGAAGACCGCGATGGCACAGTTCACCAGTTCGATGGAGGCACTCTATCAGTTGGAGGACGCTTCGAAAGGTGCTGAGGCATGGGAGAAGATTCAGGCCCGCCACAAGTCGACGATGCAAAAGGTGCTCGACGAGAAACAGTATCATAAATATGTGTCGATGCTCGAGCTGACCGCCAAGAACCATGCAGCGCGCATCATGGACCGGCAGACAGCCAGCAAATAAAACGTTATCGAGGCATCACAGAAGCATGACTCATCTCTTCCGCTATATCTCCGCGGAAGAGATTTCTTTATCTCAGAATTTTTGTATAAATTTGCGGCGATGAGCAAGAAATGGAGTAAGATACAGGGAAAAGACGTGTGGCTGTTTGTGGCGCAATTGCTGTTGCTGTCGCTGATCGTGTTGTCGCCAGGACTGATCAGTTACATGACGAGCAACGATGCAGCTGTGGTATGGGACTCCCTTGGAATCTCTGCCTATTGGCTGGCCCCAGCCCTTTTCATCTATCTGATCAATTTCTATCTTTTGGTGCCGTTGCTGTGGTTCCGGCGCCGCTTCTGGCAATTCGGCCTTGCCAACTTACTGCTCATCCTTGTATGCAACTCCCATGTATTGCAAAATATCACCAACCTGCCCGACATGTATCGAGCCGGATATTCCTCCTTCCTGATTATTTCGCTGTTGGTGAATCTGATGGCCATCGGCATCGCCCTGAACATCCGTTATATGATGCGTCAGAGCGAAAAGAAGCAGCGTGAGATAGAGGCCGAACTCGCATGGCTCAAGAACCAGATCAACCCGCATTTCCTCTTCAATACGCTCAACAACATCTCCAGCCTCGCACAGATCGACGGCGACGAGACGCAGGAGGCCATCATGCAGTTGAGCGACCTGCTGCGCTATGCGATGTATGAGACCAACAAGCCGAAAGTGCCGTTGGAGGGAGAGGTGGAGTTTATGCGCAACTACATCGAACTGATGAAGCTGCGCTGCAATGAGATGACCGAGGTCCGCTCCACGTTTGACGTGCATCATCCGAACATCGAGATTGCGCCGCTGCTCTTTATCTCTCTCATCGAGAATGCCTTCAAGCACGGCATGGACAGCAATGCCCCAGCCCTCATCGATATCCGTCTGGAGCAGACAGAAGACGCCCTTGTCTTCACCTGCGACAACACCAACAACCCCAAGCCCACCAAAGACCGCAGCGGTTCCGGCATCGGACTGGAGAACACCCGTCGCCGTCTGGATCTCCTCTATCACGGGCGCTACCGATGGGAGCAGACGTTGGAGGACAACATCTACCACGTCTGCATCACCCTCCAGACGAGTTAGGCCCATCATAGCGTTGCCCGTCATTGCAGCCTTCCGCTGAGCGCGCCGAGAAAACACCTGTAAACCGAAAAACAAGAAACCATGTCCCTCACCTGTATCATCGTTGATGACGAGCCATTGGCCGTCCGTCTTTTGGTCTCCTATGTCGAGAAGACCCCCGGCCTGGAATTACTCGCCTCGTTTACAGACTCCATCAAGGCCATCAACGCCATCAAGGCCCAGAAGCCCGACCTGTTGTTTCTTGATATCCAGATGCCCAACATCGACGGGATGGAACTCGCCCATAGTCTGCCCGAAGAGACCCGTGTCATCTTCACCACCGCCTTCAAGGAGTATGCCTTTGAGAGTTATGAGGTGAACGCCCTTGACTTCCTGCTGAAGCCAGTCCGTTACAACAAGTTTCTCTCCGCAGTCGAGAAAGCCAGTAAGCAGCTGCAGCCGTCATCTCCCGCCCCGCAGCCACAGCAGCCCAGCACCCTCTTCATCCGTGTGGACAACGAGTGGAGAAACGTGGCCGTCGACCAGATCATCTATGTCAACGGCATGAAGGACTATGTGTTGTTTTATCTCGACAACGAGTCCAAGCCGCTCATCACCCATCTGACGATGAAAGCCGTAGAGGACATGTTGCCCAAGGACCGTTTTCTGCGCATCCATCGGTCCTACATCATCGCTGTAGACAAGATCCAGAAAGTAGATCGCAACGACTGCGTATACATCGGCAAGGAGATCATCCACATCCCCGATGGCTACCTGCAGACCTTCCGGCAGTTTCTGGAAACCCGCATCATCAAACAGAAGACCTCAGGATAGGAAGGAACTTAAAAATAAGAAATATTATGAAACTTGTAGAAGGTGTTTACGAATCACTCATTAATACAGCTATTAGTGAGAAATTGCAGCGTGACTTTCCTGAAAGCAACTATCACGTTGAGAAAGAGCCAATAGACAGTGCGGAATCTCATACAATGTTGGCACACTATCTGGCAGAAATCGTATCTACTGTTCTCAAAGAATACTTTCGTGACAGAAAAGAGGCTGTAACGATTAGCAAACAGGTGGAATGTGTGAATAAAATACTTCACTACATTGAGAACGAATGGCAGGTGACAGCACTTGAAGATGACATGCTCACCAAAGAAGATGAGACGAACTTCCTGAGAGCCATATATAGCAAAACAGGATACACCGAAGAACAAATCAAGCACAAAGCTCAAATACATCCCGAATCAGGTTACAGGGTGAGTAACCTGTTTACTGGAGCCAATGGCCTTTCCATCGATGAGGAGATCAAAAAGGATATTCAGACAGCAGACAGTATAGACCTCGTTGTTTCATTTATCAAGTTCACTGGTCTTAGACTTCTGTTTGACGAACTGAAGAAGTTTGTCACCAAAAAAGGAACAAAACTGCGCATCCTCACGACCACTTATATGGGAGCGACAGACGTTAAGGCGGTGAAAATGCTGATGGACTTAAAGGAATTGGGTGATGTAAAGATAAAAGCTTCGTTTAATACGAATGACGAACGGCTGCATGCGAAGGCTTATATCTTCAAACGTGAGAACGGTTTTGACACAGCTTACATTGGTTCATCGAATATTTCACGTTCAGCACTGACAAAGGGCCTGGAATGGAATTTGAGAGTGACCAATGTTGAGAATTCACACATTATTCGTTCTACACAAGCTACGTTTGATTCGTATTGGAGCAGTGCTGTTTTTGAACCCATAGAAACTGATGATGATCTCAAGCGGTTTGCCCAATCTATTGATGAGATTCGCAATAAAGCATCCAACATTGACAATCAAGAAATCATATCCAGATTTGTGCGAAAGACCCATCAAGTAAAGGTTCTTGAAAAGCTGCAATACGAACGAGAGAAACGTGACAATTACAAAAATCTGATTATTGCTGCTACAGGTACAGGAAAGACGGCCATATCTGCTTTTGACTATAAAGACTTCAACCATATGTTCAAAAAAGAAAATGGTCGTGAGGCCCGTTTGCTATTTATCGTTCATCGTGAAAAAATTCTAAAACAAGCACGCAGCACATACCGTTCGGTGATGGTGGACAGTAATTTTGGTGAAATTTGGACTGGTAATATCAAGCCCTCATACAGCAGCAACCTTGATCATCTGTTTATTACGATTCAAACACTGAACAACCACATAGAAGAACTTAGCGGTTTTGGTGCTGATTACTATGACTATATCGTGCTCGATGAGGTACACCACAGCCAAGCTGACTCTTATAGAAAACTGTTTAGTGTATTTTGCCCAAAGATACTTATCGGCCTGACAGCTACACCAGAACGTATGGACGGGAAAGCTATCACACCTGATTTTAACGATAGATTCTCTGCAGAGATTCGGCTGCAAGAAGCACTTAACCAGCAGTTGCTTTCTCCGTTTGCATATTTCTGCGTTACGGATGACACTGTCAATCTGAGCAGGTTAGCATGTAGTGCTGACGGCAAATATGACGTCAAACAGCTTGAAGAAAAATATGTTGGAAACATGGAGCGCTTCGGCAAAATACTGGGTGCTATCAACCGTTATCTTACCGACCCACATGACTGTAAAGCAGTGTGTTTCTGCTGCTCAATTGCCCATGCCGAATGGATGGCATTGATGTTTAATAGTCATGGCTATAAGGCTGCTTCTGTGACGTCAAAAAACAGAAACGAGTTAGATGACTACTCAGAAAATCTTGCTCAAGGAAAGATTAATTATCTATGTGTAGCGGATATTCTTAATGAAGGTATTGACATACCTGAGATTGATACCGTTCTCTTCTTGCGTCCAACAGAATCGCTCACAATCTTCCTTCAGCAATTGGGACGTGGACTTCGTCTTGCTGACGGAAAAACCGAATTGACGGTGCTTGACTTCGTGGCACAAGCAAGCAACAAGTACAATTACGAGAGTCGCTTTCGAGCTTTGGTCGGTCCATCGAATACCACTATCCGACATCAGGTTGCAAATGGTTTCACTTTGCTTCCTCGTGGCTGCAGTATCAACATGGAATTGCAGGCTCAACAATATATCCTCAATAATATAACTGAGTGTATTTTCAATCTACGACGACTCCGCCGCGAAGTGAAGCACTTTGAACATGAGACAGGACAAGCACTGACTTTGAAGAATTTTCTTGAGAACTTTTCTTTGGATTGGAGACTCATCTATAAGACACCTGGTTCATGGACAGAATTAAAAAAGCAGGCTGGCATCCGCGTATGTGACTACAACCGGACAAAGGAAGTGATCAACATGGAGAACGGCCTCGCAAGATTGTATCATACCAACTCTACTGACTATCTACTATTTATCCAACGTCTGTTGGACAATGATTTCAAACTGGCTGTATCCAATAAGCGAGAGGAAATTTTTAAACGTTTGTTCTATTACACCATCTACTACGATAAGTTGTCTGTTTACAACACTAAGTACAACCACAATTTTAGTACCGAAGAAGAAGCTATTCAAGCTCTGAATCAATTTCCAAACTTTAAAGATGAACTGCAGGCATGTGTAGAAATCCGTCTGTCTCAATTGTTCCAAACCACAAGGTGGGTGTCTGTTGGAGATATCGAACTTGAGTTATATGGCTGTTATTCTGCAGATGAGATTCATGTGATGTTTGAAGGAGAAGTGCGTCGTGGTAACATTCTTGGTACCCAATATCTGAAGGAACAAAAAGTTGCTTTGGTTTTTGTCTCAACAAACAAGTCTGACAAGGATTATTCTCCTTCTACACTCTATCAAGACTATGCCATCAGCGAGCGTCAGTTTCATTGGCAATCCAAGCATGATGTTCGTATACAGAGCAATGACGGCCAGCGTATTATACATCAGCGTGAGAATGGTTGGAAATATTTGCTCTTCGTAAGAGATCACAAACGTGATGAGTTTGGCTTTACAAATGCCTATTATTTCCTTGGTGAGATGGAATATGAATCCTCACATGGTGAATGCCCTATGAACGTAATCTGGAATATGAAACATCACATTCCCGGCAACATCTTAGAACACACCATGGCTGTATAATAAACTATATAATGACAGAATCTCAAAAACCAAAGATGTCATCAAAGATAAATGCCTTGCTATTATATGCCTAAAAACACATGCTCACGATGATAGGCCAGGAAATCGCGGTTGGGTGCAAAGGCCGTCGGTCTATGCATCTTCTGACCGGCAATCCTGCCGAAATACTTGTCATAGTACTCTTGAGTTTCGTACTCGCGAAGGGCGGAGGAGAGAATGACACTGAAGTCATCGGGAGAGAATGTGATCAGCCCTTGGTCAAAGGCTTTGTCATAGAGGGCTGACAGGCAGATGCCATTACAAGGATTGAGGCGGTCTTTAGTGTGGGATTTCGCTGCCCATGGAATGATATGGCTGGCCAAAAGCAATTGCGGGATGTCTATACCAGTCAGGGCACAACGGCCGTCATAGTTGGCAAGTATCATCCGTCGGAAATAGTCCTGGCCTTTTCTTTGTTTGGTCATCGAAACCTTGTCAACACCCTCCTTGGTGATGTCGAAATGGACAATGAGCTTCGTGGAGATGGCTCGGGGATTCGTCTCCTGCGCCACAATACGGTCGGCTGCCGTCACCTCATGATCATATAGGACATACTGTTTCAGGCTCTTCAGGGCAGCAGAGCAAAAGCCCTTCAACGGATAACTCCGCTGGTTGGGCTTTCCAAAGTCGAAGATGTTTGGTTCGTTTTTCTTCATCTTCCTTACCTCATCACACACCAATCGCAGCACAGCCTCGATGGTCTCAATGTCCTGCACCTCATACAGCGAACACCCATGCAGGTCAATAGCTTCTTGATGCGACATTACCTCGTCAAGAATCCGTATAGCTTGTGCATAACTTGTCGCCTTTCCCGAATTCTCAGGTGAGAGTCTGGTATTGAAGTCTATAAACCCCTCTCTATCCATGGTTATTCTCGCTTTTGAGTAATGCACACCCGGTCAGTCAGCATAATAGGCAGCCCATCCTACGAGATCCTCTCGCACATAGCCTACCTTCCCTTTTATGCTGATCTTATACCATCCTTTGGTCTTGCCCAGACAGTCGAAAGCGAAGTCGGGATAGTCCTTCGCGCTGTCTTCCTCCGTGATCTGAGCCACTACGGCGGTGCGCGTCGACGGTCCTTTCCTCACATTGATGTTCCCTGTCACACCGTCTTTTCTGTACACGAAGCCTTTCCCCTTCTCTGGAGTCCAGATCTCCACCCTGGCTTCTTTCTTGGAGACTTCCTCTTCCCAGTCCAACGGATTAGCAATATAGGTGGTCTTCGTCTCCCTCATATACATGCCCACTAAGCTGCCGTCTTTCGTAACGACGACTTTCGCACTATTGGATTGCGCCTGGACACCAAGCGCTCCCATCACCATCAAAAAAATACACAAACATTTTTTCATTTTATTAGCTTTTTGTGAGTTATGGTTATTACTCTGCACCCTCAAGGTAAATGTCTTCAGTAGTGCCCCTTGGGGCAGAAATCTTGCAAATCTATGCAAATCTAACAAAGAAAAGCAATTCTAACCGCAAATTTAGATAAAAATTGGGGATTTATAAGCCAGTCGAGATAAAAATGTGATAAATTGCCCCGAATTGGACTTTGGGCGGGATCCAATATGGTCGATGTGATTATTTCAGGATTTTGCGACCATTGTGGATATAGAGGGAGTGGGAGGGCAGCGATTCCAAACGGCGGCCCAGCATGTCGTAGTAGTGACCAACGGCCTTCGATTGATCGCTCAACGACTGACGCACGGATGTAGAACCGTCGGGATAGGCAATCGTGATCGATGGCAATAAGGGCTTTCTATAGCAAAGCCATCCATAGAACGATGAGCTTTCTCAAATATACTGCAGTAGAACGCATGTAATGATGCTAAATTATAGAGATTTTATATTATAAATGATGTAATATCAAAATAAAGTTATAATTTTGCATTCGAAACAATATATTTTTATATGGAAAGAACAAAACTATCAGCAGTTGTAAAAGCCCTGCGCAAGGAATATGGTCTTACTCAGGAAGACCTCGCCTTGAAGTCGGGCGTAGGGCTTTGCTTCGTCAGAAATCTTGAGCAAGGAAAACCGACACTGAGGATGGATAAGGTAAACCAACTACTTGATTTGTTTAACTACGAACTAACGGCAACACCCAAGCAATGAGGCAAGCAGAAATATATCGCAAAGACATTTTTGCAGGCATCCTGACGGAAGAAGGTGGCGAATACCGCTTCTGCTATGATGAAACGTATCTCGCTCGTGAGGATGCACAGCCTGTGAGTCTAACCCTGCCATTACAGACTGAGGCTTTCGTAAGCCCTGTGCTGTTTCCATTCTTTGACGGACTGATACCCGAAGGATGGTTGCTCGATGCCGCACTCCGCAACACTGACATCAGCATCCTCGACCGCATGTCGTTATTGCTGTTGTGCTGCAAGGAGTGCATCGGCTCTGTCAGTGTGATACAAATAAATAAGGAAGGAGGCGAATGATGTGTAAGTGTCTGTATTGTTATCAACCTTTAGAAGAAGGACTGAAAGACTTCCATCCTAGATGTGTCAGAAAGTTCTTTGGGACAAAAGATGTCCCATCAATGGAATATCGGCATGAAGACCTTGATAGCCTGGCTGAGCAAGTCATTCGTGCCCAAACATCACTAACAGGTGTCCAGCCCAAATTGTCGCTGAACCTCAGTAGACATGAGGGTTGCAGTCGATTGACCATCGTGGGACTTTGGGGCGACTACATCTTCAAACCACAGATGGAGAGTTATCCGCAGTTGCCCGAAAACGAAGATTTGACCATGCACCTTGCTGAAGCTGCGAAGATAAGTGTTGTTCCTCATAGCCTCATTCGTTTGGCAGACGGAGAACTTGGTTACATTACCAAGCGCATTGACCGCACCAAAAACGGCGAGAAGATAGACATGGAGGACATGTGCCAACTGACGCTGCATCCCACAGAGTATAAGTACAAGGGCTCACATGAGCAGATAGCGAAGACCATAGCGCAGTATAGCAGTACGCCTAAGCTCGATCTGACGAATTATATACAACTCTTACTTTTCTGCTTTGTGACGGGCAACAACGACATGCACCTGAAGAACTTCTCGCTTTATCGCCCTTCTGTGAAGTACCAATTGTCACCAGCCTATGACCTCCTTAACGTTGCTATAGCCAATCCCAAGGACAAAGAGGAGTTGGCATTACCCCTTTCTGGGAAAAAGACAAAAATCCGTTTGGACGATTTTTTGAATGCGGCAAGAACTATGGGATTGGAAGAGAACGTTGTGCGGCGTCTTATAGCTGAACTTCAAAAGGCTCTAACAAAGTGGAAGGCCATCATTCAGAATTCCTTCCTCAGCGAAGATATGAAGTCTGCATACCTGGAGCTCGTCACGTCCCGGCTGGCCCGATTGCAGTGAAAAAAGCTGGGATGTATTGTTTCCGCAAAACGAAAAATCAGCAACCTGAATTTCTTCTAAGTTGCTGATTTTTCACGTGGACCAGACAGGGCTTGAACCTGTGACCTCCAGATTATGAGTCTGTTAAAATAAGATTTTTTGAGATTTTATAAAATTTATCTTGTCTTTGTAACACGTTGTATCACAATTATTTTGTAACTTTGCAGCGCAAAAATGAAATTTCAATAAATCTCGAAAAATGTGCTTTGGTGTTCGCACGGTGTTCGCAAACTTAGCAACAGACATCAAGAAAGGAGCAACAGATTATGGCAGCGAAAAATGTAAAAACATCCATCAATTGCAATCCTGTAGATAACTGCTGGATAACCCTCGTTTTGGACAAGCGCACCAATAAGCAGACTGATGAATATCCTATGGCTGTCTGCTTTACGATTGAGAGAAAACGGTTCTATCATAAGCTACCTGGTATGTCTTATCAGAAGGAGAAGTATTTTAATGAGGTATGCAGCGTTACTAGTTCACGCAGCGCACTCATGGTAGTCTTTAAGGAGTGGCAAAAGATTCTTGAAGGCTATCGTGAAAAACTCGTGAAGTTGAACAAGACGCAGTCTCTCACAATAGACGTTATACGGACTTACCTTACAGGTGAACAACTGAATGGCGAAGTCAGCATGTCTTTCGTGGGCGTGTGGGAAAGCATTATCAACCGAATGAAGACAGAAGGACGAGTTGGCACGGCGGAGAACTACCAGTGGGCCCTCAATTCATTCAATAAGATTGTTGGAAAAGTGGCAGGTTTTAAGGTTGACAAGAATGTTATTGCCAAGTGGAATGATGGCATGAAAAATGGAGTGAAGATCGATGGCGTATTAACGGGGAATATAGCCGATGCCACAAGGGGCATGTACCTTCGTACTTGTCGAGTGGTTTGGAATGAGTGCATCCGTCAGGGCTATCTGACCGAAGACAAATACCCGTTCTCAAATAAGGACAATACACTTATCTCCATTCCACGCGGCAAGCGTCGCCAGCAATCATATCTGAGTGTCAATGAAATGACGGAACTCTACCATGTGTTTGTGGAAAAGCGGTACCCCGAGAGTTGGTCTCCTTTCTACAAGAAGCGTGCCCATGACTCTTTGGGCCTGTTCCTGGCACAATATCTGTGCAACGGCTTTAACCTTGCGGATGCAGGAAGATTGACTTATAGTCGCACTTACTTTGCAGAAGGTGGGCGAGCCTTTGAGTTTATGCGCAAGAAGACTTCGGCCCGAAGCAACAGCATGTCGGTGGTTATCGTTCCCATCATTGAACCTTTGAAGGTCATCCTCGATGAGATTGGAGCCAAGCCAGAAAAAGATGCTTACGTCTTTCCACAAATCTTCAATGGAGCAACCGATGAGACTTTACGCAGAAAGTTGACAGTACAGGAAAATTCCAACATCAAAGATCGCATGAATCGTATTTGCAGAGAAGTTCTTGGGTGGGACAAAGTTGTGTCTGGCACCTGGGCACGTCACTCCTTTGCTACCAACTTGAAACTTGCAGGTGTAGAAGAACTCTATATCTCCGAGAGTATGGGGCACTCGCAAGGTAATGATGTGACTAGTGGCTATCAAGACATGTATCCTCTTGAAATCCGATTCCGTAATAACAACAAACTCCTCAACATCGAAAAGGAAGAAGAACCTATCGACATCGACAGTCTTTCACCGGAGCAAATGAAAGAACTGCTGAAAAAAATGATGAGCCATTCTTGAAGGTTAAATATACTCATTATAGCTATAAACAGAGATGAATTCCATTAAAAATGCATAAAAAGAGAGGATTTTGAGCAAAAACAGTGTATTGTTAATGTTTTTATTATTATATTTGCACCAAAATTACTCTACATGACTTTGCAAAAGTGGATTGAAGATAGAGCTATTCATGGCTATCCCACATTTTCAATAGAAGATGTGAGAAAGACAGGAATGTACTCTTCAGAGCAGATTCTTCAAAATGAACTTTCCAGACTTTGTTCTAACAAGACTATAGCCAATGTGTATCGAGGCTATTACGTTATCATTCCCGTTCATTATGTTTTACGTGGCTCAGTGCCAGCAACCTATTATATCGACCAGTTAATGGCTTACCTTAACAAGTCATACTATGTTTGTATGCTTAGTGCTGCAGAGCTGCTTGGTGCAGCTCACCAGCGCCCTCAGCAATTCTCGGTGATGACAACTTTCCCAAAGCGTCGGGTTGTTTCCACTCGCAATGTAACCATTGACTGGTTCTATCGCGAACAGTTCCCTGAAGAATCCCTTATCAAAAAAAATACAGAAACGGGAATAATTCGTATTTCTAATCCTTTATTGACGGCTGCCGATCTCGTACAGTATCAGCAGCATGTAGGCGGCTTGTCGCGAGTGGCCACTATACTTGAAGAATTAGCAGAACAGATTGATGTTAAAAGTCAATTTGCACCTCTTACTTCTTGTGTGAAGAAGGTGGTCTGGCAAAGGCTCGGCTATTTGCTCGAAAATGTTGTAGGAGAGTTTGGATTGTCAGATGACCTGTATGAACAACTACAATCGTTATCAGGTGCTTTGAAATATCAGCCTTTAAGTACATCGACAGAAAATAATCCTTCTGATAGAAACAGCCGATGGAAGATAAATATAAATGTACAAATCGAAACAGATGACTTATGATTAACAGAACAGCTATTCAGCAGTGGAGCGAACATGCACCGTGGATAGATAATGCCCAGATAGAACAAGATTTGATAATATGCCGCGCCTTGATTGCCATCTTCAGTGATGAGTTTTTGGCATCGCAATTGGCATTCCGTGGTGGAACGGCGTTACATAAACTATATTTGTCACCCCAACCACGTTATAGTGAAGATATTGATTTGGTTCAGATTAATCCTGGGCCAATCAAGCCAATCATGTATCGTTTAGGGGAAGTGCTTGACTGGTTACCAGATAGAGTGACCAAGCAGAAACGGTACAACAATACAATGCTGTTCCGAGTTGAGTCTGAAATACCACCAACCGTACAGATACGCTTGAAGGTAGAAATCAATTGCTTTGAGCATTTCAATGTACTTGGCTTAGCCAAAGTGCCATTTGGGGTAGAAAACTCATGGTTTACTGGTGAAGCCGATTTAACCACCTACCACCTTGAAGAGTTGTTGGGAACTAAGCTTCGCGCCCTTTATCAGCGGAAAAAAGGCCGCGACCTCTTTGACCTTTATGTTGCCTTACAACGTAAGGAAGTAGAAGTTGATAAAGTTTTGCAATGCTATAAGAAGTATATGGAGTTTGTTGTTGATAAGGCTCCTTCTTATAAGCAGTTCGTCAACAACATGCAGGAGAAAATGGAGGATGTCGAGTTTACTAACGATATGCAATCCCTCTTGCGTCCTAGCACAACATTCAATGCAAGGGAAGCCTATCCACTCATTTATGAAACATTTATAGATAAGATGGAGGGAAAAAGAGAGTAAAAAAAATTCTTTGATATTACAATATAGTAGAGAATATGAAGATAACCTTATTTCCAGCATTGAATGGGGATAGTTTTCTTGTAGAATATGTAGCTTCACATTACATCTTGATAGATGGTGGATATGTTGATACCTATAAGACGTATCTTTTGCCGAGACTTAGAGAAGCCGCTGCTAATGGTAGTGTGATAGATGTGATTGTGGTAACACATATAGATGGCGATCACATATCTGGTATTATTAAGCTGCTTGAAGAAGATGAATGCCCAATTCAGATAGGAGAAATATGGTATAATGGATATAGACACGTTCAATCTGCTGCAATAGTGTCAGATGAAAGGGAAACCTTTGTTCATAGGAATATCTGTAAAGAGGTACTAATGGAATCAAAGCCTATCAGTGCGAAACAAGGATGTACGTTGTCAAAGCTAATTATTAGAAATAAGATAACTTGGAACAGTCCTGCTAAAGGAGATGTAATAAAGGCACTGCTTTCGTTTCCATTAAGGGATGCTACTGTTCATATACTTTCTCCAAACGACAAAGATATTGAAAACATTGAATCATTTTGGAAAAAGAGACTTATTAAGGACGGTTTGCTTAGAAAAGCTCATAGCGAGGAATACTGGGATGATGCATATGAGTTTAGTCTTAGCAGAGAGAAGCCCGGTTTTCACTTTCATGAAAAGAAAATATCCAAGAGTTATGACCTAAAAAAAATAATAGACGAGCCATACGAACCAGATGAATCAGCAAGTAATGGAAGTTCGATTTCGTTTGTTTTGGAGTCAGGAGGAAAAAGGATTCTATTTTTAGGAGATGCACATGCAGAAACCGTCGTAGAATCTTTGATTACACTTTATGGAGATAACAATAAACCGTACCGATTTGATGCAGTTAAGCTATCACATCATGGGAGTTATAATAACAATTCGCCCAAATTGTTAAGTATGATAACATGTGATAACTGGTTGATTTCAACAAACGGGGATAAGTACAATCATCCTGATATGACAACGCTAGCGCATATTATTACGAAAGATAAGGATAATTGCAAGAAACTGTTTTTTAACTACAAGTTGCCAATATGCGGGGAACTAAAAAAAGATGTTTATCATGATGAATATAAGTTTGAGGTGATTTTTCCAGAGGATAATGAGGGTATAATAATTACGATATGAATATATGAATGAACAGTTAATTGTCCAGATAATATGCGACAGAGAGGTTGGAACTGCATTTTATGTAGCCCCTGACTTACTATTGACAGCATGGCATACCGTAGCATCTTATAAGGAAAGTGGAAATAACATTGTAAAGGATGTTGAAGGGAATTTGACATTTGCGGTTGATAAAAACTATGAAGAAGCAGATATCGCTGTTTTGAAAGTTAAAGGAAGGGCTTCCTCAGAATGTTTGCCTCTTTATTCGCATACCATCAAAGTCAAAGAAGAGGTTAGTTCATTTGGATTCCCAGATTCAGCCAAAAATGAGGGTCTGGTCATTGACGGCATTGTGAAACAAAAGGTCGCTAACGCAACAAGAGACTTCTGTGTTCAAGTGAAAAACGTAAATGATGCCTTTGACTATAATGGCATGTCGGGCGCACCTGTTCTTCTGGAAGGAAAAGTAGTTGGTATTGTTATAGAGCAATCTGGATACAATCTCACGATTGTCAGTATCCATAAGGTAAAAGAATTGCTGAAGGCTGAAGGAATTATTACAGAAGAGGATATAAAGCTGACGGACATACCAGAGTCAATAGCCCAGAGTGTTACTTTGTCTATTCCCAACTACTCCGTTATGGGGACGTTGGACGAGAAGATTGAGGAAGGGGAAAGTAACTGGTTGCTCTTGTATGGATCTCCGGGTTGTGGTAAAACAACTCTCTCTGCCAGTTATGAACCAGACAATAAAGATGTAGAGGTTTTAGGTCGATTCTTCTTTAAAGTACCCAATGACCCATTGAGCCGAGCAGTTAGATGCTCGGAGAGCCACTTTGCAGAGTTTTTGGAATCAGTTTACATTAACAAGACGGGTGATGAGATTGAGAAACTGTCATTTGATGATAGAAAAAAGAGGATTCCGAGATGGTTTAATATCATAAGTCGTAAACTTTTGGAAGACGATAAGCGTGGTGTACTTATCATTGACGGACTAGATGAATTAGCGGAAGATAACCAGAACAGAGTGGGAGATTTTCTGATGATGCTTCCTGAGACTATGCCACAAAACATAAGTGTTGTGTTGTCGTGTATCAGCCGAGAAATTCTCCCCACATCGATTATAGAAAAAATAGTCACAAGCAACTATATTGAGGTTACGCCTTTGGATATGGCGGCTTGCGAATCATTTATCCAAGCCAACAGCGGCGAATGGGATAAGCCCTATTCGTTTGTTCAAGCGGTAGCGAATAAAACAGAGGGACATCCATTGTACATGAACTATCTATGCCGTTATATCGCTAATACTTTTGATGAGAAGACCAGAGAGAGTAAGCTGATCGAATGGCTGGATAGTTTGCCTACCATTAGTGGTAACATACGTTCATACTATGAAGCCATTTGGAAAAAAGTTGACCCGAATGGCGTCGTCGTGGAAGTGTTGGCTCTTCTATCGCAAACACGCGGAGCTATAGACGAAGCCCAGTTGATAGGGATGATGAAGAATCCAAATCCGTTCGAATTTAAGTCGGTCACCAAGGAATTCCGACATCTACTGAAAGAGAAAGACGAGGATGTGTATGAGATATACCATAGTTCATTTAGGCTATTTGTAACAGGTAAATTGTTGTCCGTTGTTAGTTATGCCAATGACCAAATAGCCGCCTATTGTGAAGATCATCCGGAAACTAACTACACCATTGAAAACTATTTGCATCATGTAGTCAACGGCAGTGATGTAAAGAAAGGACTCACTTTGTGTAACCAAAAATGGGCGGACAATTGTGCAAAACATGATGTTTCGCCTGACCTAGTGATGCACGACATTAAAGAATGCTTGTCCTTTGCAGTAGACCAAGGTCTTGCAGTAGAAGTTATTAGATTGATGTTGTTAGCGCAACGGATAGAGAACCGCAATGACTCTATCATGGTGGACAATGTGGATGATATAGCAGAACTGGCTTTTATTCTTGGCAAGCCGGACGTAGTTATGAAATATGTTGTGAGAGACCATATTCTTTTAGTTAGCTTGCAGACGGCCATCCATTATCTGCGGGTGTTGTTTGAGAAGGGATATAGAGAACAAGCTTTTGTTCTCTCTGGTGCCATTGAAGCCTCTATCAGAAAAGAACTTAGTGATACGTCTAAAAAAGGAGCTAGTTCGTCTGTGCTTGCAGCAAAAGGATACTTGATAGTAGAAGGTACAATGGCTGGGATACAAGAACCTACTGCTTTATTACACTACTTTAAATATCTTTATAAGATTGTCGATAAAAACGATGAGGATTCCTTAAAAGCATTCAACTCTGTGCAGGACGTAGTTGTGGCATATCAGTTATCCAATGAATTACGGTTAGGCAAGAAAATACCATTTGAGAAGTATCTACAGACTTCCAAGAAGGGATGGGATGAAAGATTCTTAATGCTTCTAGTAAAAACTCTTAAGTTATATGATGAAAAAGATTCGGTATTAAACAGGATAGGACGTAATGATGCCTACTTTGACTGCTTAAAACTTGTAGAAACTGTTTTGGAAAGTTATTCTTTTACCTTCTCAGAACTAGATCTGCAAATTCTGCTTGCAGTATTGGTGCATCAATCTTGCCAAGTAAGCGTTGTGCAAAAGCTGTTGAAAGAGTATAATCCAAAACCAGGTGCTCTCGTTTTCAGAGATGACAATGGGGTAGATATTGATCCGGAATCGCTAGCAATATACTATCAAGAGAACCTTTACATGGCATACATGAATGAAAAACAACTTTGTCCCAAAGTAAACAGAGGTTATTATGGAGATATTGTTTGGGAAAGGTATGTAGAGGCTTTGGTAACACGCGTTGCCTATATCGATGGAACACTTTGTCGCAAGAAAGCTACCGGGGAAGACTATATTGACATGTATGATCAGGTGAATGAGGTCCTGCAGTGTATTGATTTCCCGTTTGAGGTCAGAACTTTATGGCAAAGAAGCTATCTTTTACCAGAAGAACTCTTCCCGTTCATATATGATAAACTGGCTGAGATTTATTGTCATTTCTTTGAGGATAGGCTAAATGATTTCGTGGAACATCTGAAAAGCAGGATGCCAAACCAATTGTGCCTCTACAGAGAAGGCTACTGCGCCGCGCTTATTAGGCTGACAAGTATTTTCAGCACGAAGACACAGACGAAAAATGTCGCGCTTTTCCTTGCTGACGAGACTGTAAAATACGTGAAATATGCTATTCAGAATAGAGGGGAGCGTTGTTCGTACCTGCTGAAAATAAGCCAAGAGTATGCCCGATTGAATGAGAATGAAAAGGCAATTGAAGTCTATCAAGAAATGTTGAATAGTTCTATGGGGCCAGACTGGTATAAGGAAGCCCAAATGGAATTAATCAATGAGTATAGGAAGACAGATATAATTTTGACTCGTGAACAAGTTGGGCATCTGGCAGCTATTTTTGAGGAAGCTTCTGGCGAGATGACCTTTCAGCGGTATGTTCAACAAGAAAAGAACGAGTTTGTTGCTACAATTGCAAAAGCCTCTTCGCTGACTGATGCCATAGCTTATTATAAGTTTGAGACGCTACCGATGGCAGAAAGAATCATATCAAATGCCGAAGATTGGGACGTGGATATGCCCAGAAAGGGTGACGGCTATGACCTTGGATGCAATCATCTGATAGAGGCAAGTGCTATCTGTCATTTGCTACGAGAGTGTAAGGATGTATCGCCTTATATCAGATATGCCGTGAGCGAACTATTTTGGAACAACTGGGACAAAATGCATAATGACCACCAATATGCCAAGTTGCATGCGGAAATTGCTGCGACACTTGGAGAGGATAAGCTGGAGTCTGAACTGATTCAGCGCATGTCTTCGTATTATGTGCATGACTATTATCTTGATAAGAAAGGAACCTATCTGAAAGATCTTGAGGAAACCAATATTTCGTCTGCTATTCTTGATACACTTGAAAAAACTTTAAAAGAGCAAGGATATACTTGGAAGAGAATGCCTAACAAGAAAGAGGAATATGAGCGTGAGAAATCATTTGCAAATTTGACAACGTGCAAGTCTGTACTTGAAACAAAGAGGAAAAATATAATTTCACCTATCAGTAGTTATTGGTATGCACTCAGTGAGTTTATTACCCCGCTCATTAACCAGCCTGACTTTGAAAAGGAGCAGTTGTTTAAAGTGATTGCCGGTCATTACGATATTAATGTGAAGCCATCGCAGCACCAGTTTGATAAATTCACTTGGTTTGTGGGACCATTCGAGGAGCGAAACAAGGATGAACAAATGATACATTTCCTTATCTGGTTTCTTGTCCATCCTGATAGGAATGTTGCAAGTCGGGCGGAAGGAGTCCTATTATGGTTGAGTGGATTTGATGATAGGACTGTAACGTGTTTGATGAAAGAGATGCTTTGCCCGAATGAAATAGGATTGGACGTTGCCGCTTCAGCTATATTGCTTGAGGTTGCAAAGGTTTATCCCACTGCAATTTGCCGTTATTTGCAGAGAGATGGGATCCTGGAAAAAATAATCAGCATCCCCAATTTCTCCATATCCAGAAATCTATATGAAACGGCTTTGATAATAGCAAAAGAATGTAGAGAGACAAGGTTGTTAGACAAGATGAAATCTATTATACCAGAATCTTTGCCCGACCGAGGTGAAGTGATGTTGGATGATGAAGATATGATACTTTTTAGTAACAAGATTGATAAACTCAATAATCTTCAAGTAACAGGAGGAAAGGAATTTGCAATGCCTTATGTGGAAGCAGTCCGAGCAATGCGAAAAGATGGGACTCTTAGCCGATTAAAACAGTCGGATCAATACGTCAGGAGAAGTTTCCATTTGGATTATTCGCCACATGGCAGATATGATAGAACGATGGAAGCTGTTTTTAATAAAGTGCTTTATGGCAAAGTTGATTATAGAAGGGCAGGCAGAGTATATTACGTAATAAACTGATTATTGATATGCCCAAAAATCTAAGTTCATCATATCGTAGTAGGAGAGACTTTGAGAAAGGTGCGAGTCTCTTAAAAGAATGTATTGAGAACAAACGGATTTCGTTCTCTGCTGAAGCAGAACACCTTGGCGAGTCCCTTCTGAGAGTGGAGATGCTTCCCAACGGACGACTGAATCTAGATACCGTTGATGAACTCGTCCGTTCTTGTTTTCACATGTTAGTAGCAAACCCATGGAAACAACATGAAACAAAAGAGTAAATACGGAATGCCCCCACCAACATCAAGAGCAGATTTTGAACATAATGTATTTCTGCTGATAGACGAGATGGAACGGCATAAAGAAGACGAAAAGTTTCTCGCAAATCGGCTTTGGGCTTTAGGTGATTCTTTGGAGCATGCTCGTTATCTGCCAAATCGTAGAATTGAATTGCCTTCGATTGATGAGCGAATGAGAAACCTTTCAAATATGATGGATTGGATGAAATATCTTCCTCCAGTATCATTAAGAAAAGAAGGTGAATAGTGCTCAATAACGAAATGTACATTTTTGAAAACCTTGGCTGATAATCTATGGTTTCCTATAGAATTTTAGACAGATAATGAATATACATTTTAAAAGAATAAATTTGCTGATTATGTGCTTTTCGTTTTAATTTTGCTGTATTCCGCCCAAAATTACATCACATCTTTTACAAAATTAATGTTAACAAACCCGAATGGTTTTCCCAATTGCAAACCATTCGGGCGCTTTTTTTCGACTATCTCCCTACTCCAGCAGATTGTTTCTTTCCTCTTGGTTTTACCATTGCGGCTGCTGTAGCGATACAACGTACCCACCATCGCTCATCATCTTCGTCCTTATTCTGACCCCATCCCGACAGGTTGGACACACCACCTCCTCCGCATGATTCGGCGTAAGCGGTTGCTTGCTTTACATAGTTGATGGCCAGTAATTGGGCACAATTGATAACTTCATTGGCATTTTCGGTAAGGTCATAATAGCCTTTCTCTCGTAAAATGTCACGCTGGCTGGAATTTAATGTCGGGATGATTTCCTGCATAGTTGTGGCCAGCATCCTATTGTATGTACTATTGATTCCAAGGTGAATGTGATTAGCCTGTCTGTCAACATCATCTCCTTCTCTTTCCAAGGCTCTCTGATGCTCTCGTTTCATCTCAAAAAGCTTATCTCGAATTTTCTGGAGACTTGCACTTGTATCTTCAAGCATCTTGGAGCGTTCAGCAATCTTGTTGTCTATATCTTTCATTTGTATGCGGAGATTTCTGATGCGGGCAGTCAAGATGATGTTATCCGTACCTTCTTCGCCCAAGCTACGAGCAATCTCATCAATCTCTTGTTGGATGGACGCACGACGATCCCGTAGATTGGCTATCATTGTTGTCAGGCTTTTCAGTTTTCGCTCTTGGAGTTTGATGTCATCAGCCAGACTGCCCTTTTTGTTTTCAAGTTGATTAACGTCATTGACCAACTCGCGTTTGTACTCGTAGGTTGAACGATGCCTGGCACCCGTCTCTCGAATGCTGTCGCCACGTTCCAGCCCCCACTTCATACCGACCTCTTTTGAAAACGCATCATGAAGGTTGGAAAACAGCTGCCCCATCTCATACCTGTTTTTCCCAAAAACAGAACGCCATGAGATGCGGTTTTTCTCTCGGTCCATCGGAATCAACGTACAATGTGCGTGAACATTGGTCTCGTCAAGATGGACGTAAAAGCTGACTATGTTCTCTTCACCAAAGCGATGGGCGACAAAGACATACACATCCTTTGCCCATTCCTCGATGTCCTGTTTCCTGGTCAACATGGAGTTGTCGGCTCCCTTGTCAAGGTTCAATGTCTGGTTGCCGAAGGCGAGTTCGTTCATGCGTTCTCGGCTTCCGCCAAAGATGAACTGCGCCAACGTGTTCTGTCTGCGGCGAACATGCTCACGGGCATTCGGGTCTTTGATTCCACGAGCCGATAGGTTATCTGCCATCATCTGCATGATGGACTTCGATTTGTCGATTGGCTGGACGATGCCACCACGGGCCACCTCAAAGTTCAAATGTGTTCGTGTTGGGTCATAGTTAGCCAAAGGGTCGTTGGATTTCTTGCGTAAGAAATCCTCGCTCCAGTTGCGCTGTTGTTCATTACTCTCCGCTTGGCTGATGCCATCGGAGTTCGGACGAATGTCCATTACTTGTTTTCTGTCTGCCATAATTCTTTGTTTTGATTGTTAATGTTTTATTGATAATAGTCACCGAGCTTGCTCTCCCAGCTGATTGGGAGTGGTGACCCTTTTTCGTTAATGGAAGTTAACGCATATTAGGCTATGCGATTCGTAGAATCTCTCTCTTCCCTCTATTCGATTGGGGGAATCCTGATGAACAAGTTCATCTGCCACAATAGCCCTTCCCATACTCCACGTATCGATGAAGTTTGCCACAATAAGTGCCATTGATGCCTTCGTGTGACTGGTCGCATTGGTGGCATTTCTGGTTCCAGCCACGCCATCGTTTTTCCTGTTCCGATTTGATGGCCTGCAAGATTTCTTCATCCTTGGATTGAACAGTGGATGAAGGAAATGCTTTGGACTTCATACCGACATTAGTCATTGTCCCTTCCCTAACAGACACGCTCACTACTTCCAAGTCAAGAGCCTTGACGAGCAAAGCGAGATTGGGATTGGCTTCTTCCATTTTCATCAGAGTTGCTTCTTCCTCAGTCGGTCGAAGTGGCTGTTGACTCAAAATCACCTGGGCGATGTTCTGGCAATCGCTCTGTGATTTCTCCATCACGTCTGAGACATGAAACTGGAAACTTGGGGCTGCATGTAAGAATTCTTTCCATCGGTCATACTCGCCTTTGTCGGGAAATACAATCACCGTCTTACCTTCGAGAGGAGTCAAATCAGTAGGTGTGACATCGTTCTTGCCAGTGGCCAGCCAAACGTATGGTGTTGGGAAACAACTCATGATGGCAGCAGTCATTTCATCCTTCACCAATGTAACCGTCTGGCTGGGGAAGGTGGTCAACAGATGCTCACCAAACAGGCACATTGGTCGCCCGTCTTGGTAGTACAAACTTTCATCATAGACTTTCCCCGTTTCGCTGTCCATAGTGACGACACGACCATTGGTAATCTTATGCTCTGCATCAATGTGCCAGAATATCGGCTCATTTTGTTCCGTTGCACCTATGGGATAACACTTCATCATAGCTTCCAGTTTATCTTGACCAAACCAAGCAAAACCACACAGGAATTCAAAGAATGAACTGTTGAAACTTGTAACCTCTGTTTTCATGGTCAGTCCTCCTTCCAGTTGATTCCATGTTGCGAACAGATGTGGAAGAATGTCCCGATGTTGATGCTGCTGACGTTGCGCAGAAAGTTGTCGAACTTCTTATCCGTCTCTGCCGCTTTGTACTTCGCATTTTGCGAACTGACCAAATGGTACAGACTGCGACCACGTTCTCCAAGTGATGCCAGTGCTGCACCCACGCGGAACCAGTCATCATAGGTGGCGGTGATGTCAATGCCACGGGCGGCGATTATTTGGCAGCACTTCTCTACCTGTTCCATATCTTCACAACCACTATAGGATACATGGGTTGTCGGCTTTGGCTCCACCCATACCTTATTATATAATGTGGCAGCCTCGTTGACGTACGGCTCAGGGTCGTAGGAAATGAAACGCATCCGGCACACGTCCTTGCAAGCTCTGTCAATGACCAATCCGCTACAGGCAAAGTCTCGCTGCAGAGCTTCGAACTGAGCCTTATGCTTATCAGGATAGGCAATACGGAAGATGGCAAACCAGCCTTCCCCACGGGTACTATGCCCCGCATAGAGTATCTGAGGGATGTTGTTCCACTCGTGCTTCAGTTCATCGAACCATGTCACACCCATATTGTCCTTCTTGTCAATGTCAATACAGAGAAGATTCGAGTGCGTTACGAGGTTTTCTGCCTTACGGGTGGGAGCAAATGTGCCTGATATGGTAGCCAAAGGCAACTGTTTCTTCAGGCTCTTTTGCAGTTCTTCATCCGTAATGGAACGGATATGCTCAATCTGTTCCTTGTACTTGTCGCAGAAGAGAAAGTCGCGCAGGGAGATTTCCGTGCCGACGTTGTTTTCTACGTTGCTATAATAGCTAATCTTTGTATCAAATAAACTTTTCATAGTTACTCAAATTTTAAGTTTGTTGTTGTAGTTGTAAGTGAGCCGAAAGTCTTGTCCTATAAGGCTTTTGCATTACAACTTGGGTACAACCATGAAGAAGTGAGTCCGTAATGGAGATAGGAACACCTTGGTTGTAGGGTTGTTGTAGGCTTATGCCCTTTATATACAGCGGTTTCCTTGTATCTACAACTACAACCATCATGGTGTCTTTAGTGTCTTATTGATATACTGTTGCGTAACGCCCAAAGCTTCGGCAAGGAAGTTCTGAGACTTAATCTTGAACCGCTTATTGAGGGTGCGAATCAAGTCACCATTGGTCATCGTGCGCTGCATCCCTGATGGACCTTTCAAGAGCGGATAGATGCATTCAACGTGAATACGGGTAAAGTAATCTGAAACGCGGATGGCATAATTCATGGCCTCACCTGTAATGACAGGCTCGTTCCAATGGTCTGACAAAAGATGGGCCATGATAACCAGTCGTAGCACATGGATATTCATCTTCTGTATCACGCCACCGATGTAGTCGTCCTCCTCCGCATCAGCTTTCATGTCGTTGGTATCGGCATAGTCGGCATAGAGACGTTCTGCCTCATGGGACAGCTGAAGGGTCAACGGTTCCATGTTGAACAGTCTGCCGATGATGTTGTTCCAACTCTCTCGCGTCTCAGGTGTCAGTCGTTTTCTATCACACCTCTTTACGAATGTGCTTCTGTTGGGATAGACAAACAAGAAACGTTGGGTAAAGCCAGAGTCCATCAGAGCATCCGTACCGAAAGTCTTGCCGAGTGGTCCTGGTTGAATGCCGCCTATGATACTCATGGCTGGGTCATCAACCAGTTTTGTCTCTTCAGACTTCCTGTTGATGGTGAAGCTAACATTCGACCATGTGGAGAGAATCTGTGACACCTCTGCACCTGAGCCATTCCCACCTTTGGTATAACGGCCAAAAGAGTCAATGAACGACTTCAACTCATCAGCTACAATGACTATCATGTCACCTTGTGCCAGGAGGGCATTACGTGACTCTGGGGAACTGTCACCAGCCACCCGCTGATGGAATATTGGTTGTTCACCGCTGTAGTTCCTGTCCTCACGCTTGCTTTGGTCATAAACCGCCTTTGCCTCAGAATACTTGGCAAAGTTGACTTTGTCTTGTTCACGAAGGGGCTGGGTGACCTCTTTGAGCGGACCCGTTTTGTTTCGGCTCGGCTTGCCGACCATGCAGAAGAAGTCACATGGGTAGTTGGTGTATGGATTGGTGACAAGCTGTACCTTCTTCCCAGCTGCTATGCCAGCCGTGATGAAGCAAGTAACTACCACGAACTCTTGCGGACACCCATAGGAATCTGCTACGGTTCGGATATACTCTTGTACTGATTCCGACAGCCCATCAATTGGAAGTGTAGGCTCGGAGAAGGTTTCTGCCTTCAGGTGATGCACCTCTTTGGGTACTTCAGAAGAACCTGACAAGAACAGCGGAGGCACAGGGGACGACTTTTGTTCGTCGGGAGGTATAGGTGGAGTCGAACTTGCTGGCTCCACCTTATCCACCTCAGCATTGATGAGGGACAAGAATTCTTGGCTTCCGTTCCCCTCAAAGGGCAAGACATGTTCATCCATTGTATGACCCACCATTAAGCAATGCCAGGACATCGCTGTATTTGTACATCACACGTCGTCCTCCGACGCGTCGGGCATGGAGTTGACCCTGCTTGTCCCATCGCCAGAGGGTGGTGAAGTTCACATGCAGAAGCCTTGCTGCCTCTTCACGGGTGATGAAGCGTTCACCTTCAGGAATGTCCATCCACGCCTCACATTCACTTTGCACATTTTTAGTCTGAGCGGCCACAATGTTCTGTGCCAACTCGTTCACCAGAGAATCAAGGTCTGCCCTCGACATCACAACCAGTTGGTTGCCCAGGATTTTGTTATCTGTTTCCATCATAATACTTTTTTGTTTTTCACTCAATTTTGTCTCTCATCCGAGTGGTGTCTTATGCACGGATCCTTTTGCTTTTCAGATTAAAAGAAATGTCGCGTCCGACAATCTCGATATCTGAGGCACCGCCACGAAATCGAATGCGAAATTAGAGTGCCGCAAGCCCCATGAAGAAAAAAGCGTCAAAAACCAGCCATTTTTGCCTTCACTTTTCAAAATTGGTTCTAACGAGGAGGGCTATTAGAACCAACTCGTTAAGTCAGATGAGCAAAGTCAAACTTGTTTAAGTTTTGCCATGACGAGAGTTGGAAGAATGAAATTCAACCAACAATTTGTTTTTGTGGGGATTTGAAAGTTATAAAAAGGCAAAAGAAAGTAGTGACAGGTGAAAAAATGTGCTTTTTGACATTTTTACGCTTAAATAAGTAATATTTCAACTCCAAATCCATCTTGTTTGAAAGAAAATGTGTACCTTTGTAGCAGAATCATAACAGTTATCAATGGAACGTAAACGTTTGAACCGCCTAAAGGTGGTATTGGCAGAGAAGAATATGACGAACAAACGTCTGGCAGAGTTGGTGGGCAAAGACCCAGCAATGGTGTCTAAGTGGGTTACGAATGTAGCCCAACCCAATGTGGAAAACCTCATCCTCATATCGAAACTATTGGAGGTGAGTGTGGACGACTTGTTGTGGACAGAATAACGTTTGTGTATTTCAAATATAGTTTGTTAATAGTATGGCTACATTATATAGATTTTCTGGTCATGAGTCGTTCCCCTGTAAGACGCTTTGGCTGAAGAAGGGATATGATTTTGTGGTTGCTGGAAATGACTTTAATCGTTCAGAGGCCGTTATTGAATTGGGGGTAGGTAAGAATATGGTTGCCTCCATCCGATTCTGGCTGAGGGCCTTTGGTATTACAGAGAATGACAAGCCAACAAAGTTGGCGGATTATCTTTTCAACGACAAAAACGGAAAGGATCGTTATCTTGAAGATATTGCCACCTTGTGGCTGCTCCATTTTAACCTCGTATTCTCAGAGGAAGCAACATTATATAAAATGTTCTTTTGTGGCGTACAGAGAGAACGCACCCATTTTGAGAGAGAACAAGTTCTAACCTACGTCAAATTGAAAATGGTAGAAGCAGGCAAGATGACGCTCTTTAATCCCAATACGGTGAGAAAAGATGTTGCTGTACTGTTACAAAACTATTCGTTACCTCGAAAGCCACAATCCAATGAGGATTTCTCATCGCTTTTAATAGACCTAGACCTAATTCGCCAAAATTCAGAAGGGAAAGGCTACTACTTTAATGTTGATGGTAAGCGTAAGGTCACGAAAGAAATATTCCTTTATGGTCTATTGAAACTGAAAGGCCAGGATGGTGATAATACTATCGCCTTCGATACCATACAGGAGAATGTTGGACTCGTATTCTGTATGCAGGACTTTGAAACAATAGAGGTGTTGAAGCAGCTGTCAAGTGAATATAACCATTACTTTACTTATAGCGATGTGGCTGGCATCAAACAGGTTCAGTTCATTAAGGATTTGGATGTTAAACAGGTATTAGACAATTATTATGGCAAAGACATTTAGTTTATCTGCAAACATAGAGAACGGCTTTGCCGAAGGGATGCAATACTTAGTAACTCCCAATGCTCAGAATGCTATTCACAACATTGTGAATGATTTTCGTTCTGGCATTCACTCTTTCACGATTATTGGTTCATACGGCACAGGAAAGTCGAGTTTCCTGCTGGCTTTAGAATCCGATTTGCAGAAGACAGGCAAACAAAAATATCTATTGGATGCCAAAAATCTCTCAGATGCCAAGTCGTTTGAGATTATGAACATTGTAGGTGACTATGCAGAGATGTCAACCCTGCTGAGCAAGGCCTTGAATGTGGAAGGTAATACTACAAGCATCCTTGATAGTTTGAAGAACTACTACACTCAATGCCAGAAGAAAGGAAAGTTCCTGCTAATCGTGGTAGATGAGTTTGGTAAGGTTCTGGAACACGCAGCCAAGAACAATCCAGAAAAGGAATTGTATTTCTTGCAGAAATTATCTGAGTTGGTGAATGTTCCTACTCGAAAGATGATGCTTCTGACGACATTGCATCAGAACTTTGGTGCATACGCCAAAGGTTTGACGGAAGCTCAAGCAAACGAATGGACTAAGGTGAAAGGACGCTTCAAAGAAATCACCTTTGTAGAACCCGTGGAGCAGTTACTTTTTTTGGCATCAGCACAGTTGCAAGAGGAAAGAACTGCATATGATGCAGAAAATGCCAAATCCCTTTTTGAGTTGGCAAAAGAAACAAGATATGTATCTAAAGATTTCCCTTTGGAAACGGCAATACAGCTATATCCGTTAGATCTCTTCTCTGCTTATACCATCACTACCGCTATTCAACGATATGGCCAAAATGAGCGTTCACTTTTCACTTTCTTGGCATCAAAAGGCACTAATTCTATTTCCGAGTTCGAGCCTACAGAGCATCAAACATACAACCTTCAGAAGGTTTACGACTACATTATCTATAACTTCTATTCCTACCTGAAAGATGCTAATGCCGACTCCATGAGCTGGAGTACCATCCAGGTGTCTATTGAGCGTGTGGAAGGTCAGGATTGGGCTGACGAAGAAGAGATGCTGCAAGCAGTAAAACTTGTAAAAGCCATTGGACTGCTGAATCTCTTCGGAATAGCAGGCTTTAAACTAACAGAACGGAATCTTACGGACTATGCGCGTGAGGCGATGTCAATAAACAATGCCAAAGAGATTATTCAAAAATTATCTGCAAAAAAAATCATCCGTTTTGCTGCCTACAAAGAGCGTTTGATGCTTTTTGAGGGAACTGACGTAGACCTTGAAGCTGAAATACGTGAGGCTGGAATGATGGTGTCGCGTCCTGTCACCTTCGTAGATGAACTGAATGTGTTCTTCAATCGCAGAATCTCTCCAGTCAAAGCTCATTTCTATCAGAAAGGCACACCACGTTTCTTTGACTACATGATTCGTGAAGAGCCCATCGATATTGTTCCTACTGGTGATACTGACGGTTACATAGAACTGATATTCTCCACCCATAAAAAAGCTCTGGAAGAGATAAAGAAATTCAGTTCTGAGACAGACCACGCTCTGATATTTGCTTACTTCACCAATACGGAGGACATCATTGACCATCTCTACAACATCAAGAAGTATATATACCTGTTGGAGCGTGTTCTCGATAAGAACGACAGGGTGGCAGTGACAGAAATCCAGAAGTTGAAAGAGTATGAGGAAACTTTACTCAACAAAGCAATCAGCGACAATCTATTTTCCTATAAGAAAAGAGTTGTCTGGGTTTTTGGCGGCAAAGAGCAAAAAGTGCAATCGCATCGAGATTTCAACCAGCTGCTGTCAAGAGTCTGCAACGAAGTATATAGTAAGACCCCTGTGATGAACAACGAGTTGTTCAACAAGCACAAACTCAGCGGAACGATTACCCAAGCAAGAAAGAGCTATCTAACCTACTTGACGGAACACTATTCTGAGAATGGGATGGGATTCCCTGAAGACAAGTTCCCACCTGAGAAGACAATCTATTCTTCGTTACTCCTGAATACTGGCCTTCATCAGAATGGCGATTTTGCAGATGCACCAACCAACAAAGGCTTTATGCCATTATGGGAAGCCTGCGAGGGGTTCTTACAAAGTACAGAGAACAAAGCAAGGAAAGTGTCTGAGCTTATCAAGTTGCTCTCAGCCCAACCCTATAAGCTGAAACAGGGATTTCTTGAATTCTGGATTCCTACTTATCTGTTTATCAAGCGTCAGGATTTTGCACTCTACGATGCTTCGAAAGGGGCATTCATGCCAAATGTGAACATGGAGTTCTTTGACTTATTGCAAAAGCATCCTGGCGATTTTGAAGTGAAGAAGTTTGCTGTTGATGGTGTGAAGTTGGGATTCTTCAATCAGTATCGTCGCTTCATCAATCTTGGTGATGAGTTCTCAATCACAAACTCCAGTTTCATTGAGACCATCAAGCCATTCCTTAGCTTCTATGTGCGTTTGGATGACTATACCAAACACACTCGCAAGTTTGACCATGAGTCAACGATGAAGTTCCGTGATGTGCTGGCCAAGGCAAAAGATCCTGAGAAGGCTTTCTTCGAAGACCTGCCAGAAGCTTTGGGATTCGACCAAGCAAAACTGAAACAGGAAGAATTCATTCGTGAATATGGCAATATCATCCAACGGGCCATCAAGGAACTGCGTTCTTGCTATACGCAGCTGATTGACCGCATAGAGGAAAGACTTGTGGATGAGTTTGGCCTGCAAAGCTATGAATATGGAGAGTACATACTTGAAGTTCGTGAAAGGCTGGCCAATGTCAAAGCTTATTTACTGACGGACAAACAGCGTGAATTCTATCACCATGTGATGACAGAATACGATAATCGCACCCTATGGTACCAGTCTATTTGCTACACCATTCTGGAACAGCGACTTGATGCTCTTAGGGATGAACAGGAAGATAAGCTCGTTGATGACCTTGTCTATCTGTTCCGTGAGTGCGAGAAGTATGCTGATATTTCCAAGAAGACTGGCGATACTGATAAGAACGAGGCATACTCTTTCGATATGGTAACTAACAAGGGAACCAACATCAGGACGCAAACCTATGTGCTTCCCGAGAAAGACAAATCGAAATCAAACGAGCTGGAGAAGAAGATCAACCAGCTTTTGTCTGGCGACAACAATGTGGATGTTTGCACGCTGCTGTCAATACTCAACAAGAAGATGACCAAATAAATGATAAAGGTTTATGGATAAAAAGACATTGGAATTTGTGACATATTGTATCGGGAAATTGTCCATACTGCTTAAGTTGCCACAAAAGGAAGTGTATTTGCGGCTTAAGACATCGGGTATCCTATATGAATACATCGTACCTTCATACGATGTACTGCATACGTTCAGTTCGCGATACCTGATGGAAGACATTACCGAGTATATGAGGGAGAAAGGAGTTTTGTCGGTATGAAACTTTACCATTCATCAAACGTCTGTGTTGAGCGACCAGATACAGAGCATTCGCGTCTGTATCTTGACTTCGGACGTGGATTCTATCTTACGTCGCTCTATGAACAGGCTGAGAGATATGCCCAACGTTTCAAAAGGAGGGGGCAACAGGCATGGCTAAACACCTACGAATTCAACTGCGATGAAACGCTTTGGAACATAAAGCGTTTTGACGGCTATGACAAGGAATGGCTCGATTTCGTGGCACAATGCCGCGAGGGGGTTGATGTGGGCAACTATGACTTGGTAATTGGCGGCATTGCCAACGATAGAGTCATCATTACACTCGACAGGTATTTCACAGGAGAGATTTCCCAAGAAGAGGCTCTTGGGCTACTGAGATTTGAAAAGCCCAACATACAATATTGCATACGTACAAACAGGATGTTGCAGGCATGTTTAAAATTTATTGGGAGTGAGCAACTATGAGTGAAGAAAGCAAACAAATATTGAGAAGTTCCCAATGTGCCAGAATCATTCTCTGCATAAGTGAGATGTTCGCTGTGCCACTTGAACAGGCAACTGATATCTTCTATAGTTCTGAAACGGCCAGTATGATAGAAGAAGGTATTGCCGATTTGCATTGTCGAAGCGATAGGTATCTGGCAGGCGAAGTCTGGCGAGAATATCAAGAGACGAAGAATCAAACAGCAGAAAACTAGTAAATGGAGGTAAGACATATATTAGGCATATCAGGCGGTAAGGATAGCGCAGCCCTCGCCATCTATTTGAAGAAGACGTACCCATCGTTGAAGATTGAGTACTACAACTCAGATACTGGCTGTGAACTGGCTGAAACGGAAACGCTTATCAATCGCCTGGAAGCCTATTTGGGAAAGATAGAACGATTGAGAGCAGCAGAAGGTAGCCCTGAGCCTACGCCATTCCATCACTTCTTGAAAGCTATGGGTGGCTTTTTACCCTCGCCACAAGCCCGTTGGTGTACCAAAAAGATGAAGTTGGATAAGTTTGAGGAATATGTGGGTGATGACTATGCTGTTTCATACGTTGGCATCCGTGGCGATGAGGACAGGGACGGCTATATCTCTTCAAAGCCCAATATCCAGGCCATCTTCCCATTCCGCAAGAATATTTGGAGTATCGATGTCATCAACAAGTTCTTACATAAAGAGAACTTGGATCAAATAGTTGATATATACGAAAAGCTTACACCTGAAGGATTCCTTCGAGATGAGATTGTTGAGACAGTAAAGAAGCCTATCACCAAGCAATTCTATTACTCGAAAAAGATGATTGCGTTGCTTGATTACGATATCAAACTATTTAATCATGCAGTTTTTGAGTTCCTGAAAACGACAGACTATCCTGTGGGTAAACTTGACGAATTCCCTCTACTTGACAATACAGATATATTGGTAAAGGACGACATCTTCAGATTACTGAGAGAAAGCGGTGTTGGTGTTCCTGCTTATTATGAAGAAATCCCCTTTGAGGTGGATGGAGAAACAGGCACCTATTGTCGCAGTCGTTCTGGTTGCTACTTCTGTTTCTTCCAGCAGAAGATAGAATGGATTTGGCTCTATGAGCAGCATCCTGACCTCTATGCAAAGGCGATGGAGTTTGAGAAAGACGGCTACACATGGAATCAGAATGAGAGTCTTGCAGACCTCATTAAACCAGAGCGTATT
>JAEEGI010002713.1_pt1 | contig 42947 bp, 34 predicted proteins | sample 8958751 | NCBI WGS metagenome assembly JAEEGI01 (sample SAMN16246545, study PRJNA631951) | gut metagenome | biome: gut microbiome; feature: rumen; material: KS-attached | host: Bos | place: Iran: Karaj | collected 2018-10 | reverse complement strand
TATGAGCACAACCCGTGAATAGCAGGCCATCAACATAGAGGGCTAGTTCGTGACGGAAGTCATCGTGGATATAATCGCCAGCGGCATCCTGAACATAGAGATTTCGGTTTCCCTTGGGCATAGGATGAGTCTGTGGGATATGGGCAATGACATGAAGACCTTCCGAAATCTCGCAGGTCTGGTCTATCAAGACGAGTCTGTCTTCGTCTATCTTAGGCCACTCTGTGGTAATGCTATGCAGATTCCCTCGTTTAGAAAAGAACTTTCCGCTCATGGCATCTGGCGAGACGATAACCTGAGCCTTCTGATTATGTTCTAAGAAGTAGCGTAAGCCGCCTGCATGGTCGCTATGTCCGTGAGAAATGAATACATCATCTACATCGCTGAGATCTATGCCTAACTGCTCTGCGTTTCTGATAAACACATCGCTTGCTCCAGTGTCAAGCAGGATCTTGTGTCGCTCTGCTTGACCACGTCGAACTCCTACTCGCTCGTTCGTCGTCTGCAACAGGATTGACAAGCCATGCTCCGTAGATAGCCGACTGTCATCGCTTCGATTATCTGATAAAACAGTCCATCTCATTGGTCACTCACCTTGATGCTATTCAATTGCTTAATCAAATACTCTGATACGATATCTGTCGTACGATAGACGTTCTGCGAAAAACCGTGATCGAAATATTCTTGTATCACCAGCTCGCTCTTAGGCCATATCTGATGGAACCGTTCACCATAGGTGTAAGGCACCACGCGATCGGCATTGCCGTGAATGATCAGCGCAGGACCTTGATACTTTGCCGCCGTCTCATAGATAGGCAGACTGAAGGCCGTGCGGATGTAGTTTCCTCCGAGTTTCAGTCCACCCCAGAGTTCCACATATTCGCCAGGATCGAAAGGATCATACGTCTTACCCATGGTGTTGCCTCTGATGGCATCGTCGCGCAAAACGGCTGCTGGCGCCATGAGTGCTACAGCCTTAAAGGCCGGTTCGCCAAGTTCCTCGCTCAGCAGTCCTGCCGTCATCGAGGCTACCACACCGCCTTGCGAATGGCCTACTATGGCTAAGTCGCTGACGTATTTCAGATCGCGCACATATTCCACCACTTTCTTGGCATCCTCTATCTCATTGGGAACGGTCATATCCTTAAATTCGCCCTCACTCTCACCGTGACCATTGAAGTCGAAGCGTATGCTGGCGATGCCATGAGCCTGCAAAGTGTCGGCCACAAGTTCAAACAGAGGGCCATTCATCGTGCCACTAAAGCCATGACAGAAGATAACCATCGGACACTTCTCACCTGGCTTCAACTCTGGCTTCTGGATCAACGCCTTCAAGCGTCCGTGATCGCCATCGATAGAGACGACCTCGCCTTTTTGTCCACCTTGATAGGCACCCGTTGTCAACTCCTTCAGGTATTTATCTACCTTATAGGTCAGCACCGTAGAAAGTTTTACTTGTCCGTCTGGCCCTACGACTACCATCGAGGGAATCCAGTTCACCCCGTAAGCCTTAGCGATATCGGTCTCCTTGAACTTCTTCAGCTCGCTGACCTGCGGATACCTGATGCCGAACTTCCCGATGGCCTTCTTCCAAGCCTCCACGTCGGTATCCATCGACACACCGATAAACTCAACTCCATACTGGCGATATACCTCATACATACGAACCACCTCGGGAGCATCCTTGCGACAATCGGGACACCACGATGCCCAGAAGTCGAGCACCACGGTCTTTCCCTTGGCGAACTTTGACAGTTGAATGGTCTTGCCCTCGGGAGTCTTCATCTTAAAGTCTGGTGCAGCCGTTCCAGCCTTCACCAGTCCTGTTGCATACTTGGCGTCCATATCCTGCTGTGCAGGCTGTGCCATTGCCACCGTTGCTCCCATCATGAGCACGGCGAATAATAATCTCATACCATGTATCATAACACTACACATATAAATTTGGTTGCGAAAATACAAAAAAATGCTCATACCTGCCTCCTATTTCCATAAATATTTGTACCTTTGCACAGCAATTTTAACAAAATATGGATATTACTGAAAGATTCCTTAATTACACCAAGTTCGACACGCAGTCGTCTGAGGATAGCGACAGCGTGCCCAGTACCCCGAAACAACTCATATTTGCAGAATACCTGAAGAAAGAACTCATCAACGAGGGTCTCAGCGACGTGGAGATGGACGAGAAAGGCTATATCTACGCCAGTCTGAAGGCCAACGCGAAAGGCGTGCCCACGATAGGTTTCATCTCTCACTACGATACGAGTCCCGACTGTTCCGGTGCAGATATCAAGCCACAGATCGTTCACCAATACGACGGATCAGACATTCTGTTGTCGGAAGGAATCATCAGCAGCCCTGCTAAATTTCCCGAGTTGCTAAACCATGTTGGAGAAGACCTGATCGTAACCGATGGCAAGACCTTGCTAGGTGCCGACGACAAGGCGGGTATCGCCGAGATTGTCCAGGCTATGTGCTGGCTCAGAGATCATAAAGAAGTGAAGCACGGAGAGATACGCATAGCCTTTAACCCCGACGAGGAGATCGGCATGGGCGCTCATCACTTCGATGTCAAGAAGTTTGGCTGTGAATGGGCCTACACGATGGATGGCGGCGACGTTGGCGAGCTGGAGTTTGAGAACTTCAACGCTGCGAGTGCAAAGATAGCTGTAAAGGGTGTCAGCGTTCATCCTGGCTATGCGAAGGGCAAGATGGTGAACGCCTGTCTGCTAGCCACCGAACTGGCTCAGATGCTGCCTGAAGACGAGCGCCCTGAGACAACCGAGGGTTATCAGGGATTCTTCCATCTGCTGGGCATCGAAGGCAACGTTGAAAAGGCCAAGATGAGCTATATCATCAGAGATCACGACAGCGACCGGTTTGAGGCTCGTAAGCGACTGATTCAGAAAAGCGTGGACCTGATGAATGAGAAATACGGTGAAGGAACCTTCACCATCGAAGTGAAGGATCAGTATTACAATATGAAAGAGAAAATCGATCCTCAGATGCACGTGATAGACCTTGTATTACATGCTATGCAGGACTGCGGTGTGGCTCCGAAGGTTAAGCCGATCAGAGGCGGAACAGACGGTGCACAACTCTCATTCAAAGGTCTCCCCTGCCCCAATATCTTCGCTGGCGGTGTCAATTTTCATGGTCCTTACGAGTTCGTAAGCATCCAGTCGATGGAAAAAGCGATGCAGGTCATCATCCGCATCTGTGAGCTGACTGCTGATTTCAACGATTAATGACCAGCGTGGAACAGTGCGTCGAGCGAGTCACGCTCTCCTACCACCCAGATGATATCACCTTCCTCAAACTTCCGGTTAGGCCGGAAGCTTGAGAGGTTTTGTTTGCCTTCCTCCAGACCTACGACCATACAACTGTAGATATCACGGATACCGCTCTCGACGAGTGTCTTGCCAATAAACGGACTATCGCTACCGATAATAAGCTGGCGTAATAACATTTCGCGTTTCTCAATGTCGCCATCGACACTGAGCCGCTCTTTCTCGAGAGCCTCGCTAAAGGCAGAGAACTGACTGTCGCTACCGATAGCCTCAAGTTTGTCGCCAGGAAATATCACGTAGTCGCCATCGGGGATATTGATGCGGAATCCGCCTCTCAGGATACTACTGATATGGATGCCGTACTTTCGGCCGAAATTGAGTTGTTTCAGCGTCTGTCCCATCCACATGGAATCGGCCGGCACTTCGAAATCAGCGATATGGATATCACGGTCGAGCAGACGGCCTTCATAGAGCGGGCGTTTCTTGCCATGAACCTGTGCCTCGATATCGCGCGAACGGAGATTCTGTACGAACAGACGCTCAAGCGTGATGCTACGATGCTTGACCGTACGCGAGAAGATGATAAGTAGCACGACAATAGCGCCAATGGTAATCATGACGGCATTGGTGAAACGACTCAAGTAATTGCAAATGTAGAAGATAAAGCTCACAGCGATTATCACACGCACAATAACGGTGAAAAGCAATGGCAGACGGTTACGATTGCTCTCTGCCCACAAGGCCCGCCATTCCGGACTGCGATTCTTCTTCATCACCATGGCCCGCAGGAACGGAGCTATCACAAAGACAGTGAGCAAGCCAGTGATGGCATTGGCATACCAGTGAAGTTCCCATCCAGGCAATAGCTCACGGAAGAAAGGCAGAGCGAAGGTAAACATCACAGCAATCGTCGCTGAGGTCAGGATGGAATAGATGACCGTGTTGATGGCCATCTGTATCAGCAGCTTTTTCCATTTGCTCTGCTCCTGTGTATGCGTATTGCCCATCGACAGACGGTTCATCGACTGGATGAGTTTATTGGGCAGATGGTGCTCCAGATGATTATAAGCCGGGGTGGCAAGCCGTATCATGTAAGGCGTGAGAAAAGTGGTTATAACGGATACAGCCACCACCACCGGATAAAGATAGTCACTGATAACGCCCAGCGAAAGTCCTAAAGAGGCGATGATAAACGAGAATTCACCTATCTGAGCCATCGAGAAGCCACATCGCATGGCCGACTTCAACGACTCGCCTCCCAGCATGAACGAGAACGTACCGAAGATGCTCTGACCTATGAGGATGGTCAATACAAGCAACAGGATAGGCAACGCGTATTCAACAAGAATCTTTGGATCGACCAGCATACCGACAGACACGAAGAACACGGCACCGAAAAGGTTTTTCACTGGTTCAACGAGTTTCTCGATACGCTCGGCCTCGATGGTCTCTGCCAGGATACTACCCATAATGAAGGCACCAAAGGCTGAGGAGAAACCTACCTTTGTAGAAACGACAGCCATCGCACAACAGAGACCTAACGACACCACGAGAAGCACCTCGTTGTTGATAAGGCTGCGAACCCTGCGCAAAAACAAAGGAACAGCGAAGATGCCGACAATGAGCCACAGTACAAGGAAGAAACCAATGCGCATGATTGACTGCAGCATCTGACCGCCCTCGAGATTTCCCTCGGCAATAGCACTCAGCATCACCATCATAACGATAGCAAGGATATCCTCGAGAATCAGCACCGACATCACGAGGCCGGCAAACTGCTGCTGGCGCAAACCGAGGTCGTCGAAAGCCTTATAGATAATAGTGGTTGAAGACATCGCCAACATACCACCGAGGAAGATACAGTCCATCTGGGGCCAACTGAAAAGTTTTCCTACCAAGAAACCCAGCATCGACATGCTGAAAATGATGGTACAGGTCGAGATGATCGGCGAAGCACCCATCTTCAGAATCTTCTTGAAGGAGAAGTCGAGTCCCAAGGAGAACAGCAGGAACATCACACCGATATCGGCCCATAGATGCACATGCTCAGAGTCGATGACCGAAGCCGTATAGGGCATATTCGGACTGACCAGGAATCCTGCCACGATATAACCCAGGACAAGCGGTTGCTTAAGTCTCTTGAAGATGAGAGTCACAACGCCCGCCACCGTCAGAATAAGGGCCAGATCACGTATCAACTCAGGTAATTCTGCCATCGGTCTGTCTGTTTTTGTAGAATTGTTGTTTTAATACCACTGCACCGCATTAGAATAACTGCTGCGCTTGTCGTATTTCAGAGCGTCGGTCAGCGTGGCAGCGTTACAACGGAAAGAGAAGTTATAACTCGTATAAGGCGCAAGCACCACCTGACACGACATGTTGAAGCAGTGGAGGTCGCGACTCAGCGAAGCAGTGGTCATAGAGATCTTCTTTGCCTCGAAGTCATAACCCGACGAGAACGATATATTCCAACCGTCGCTAATACAGATGTTACCGCTGAAGTTCAGGTTCTGCGTAAACTTATAAGGATAGCGCATCGTATCGTAGTTGAACTTCTTCACATCGGTATCCTCACGCATGTTGATACCATAGCCAATGCTGACGCTCCAAGGCAACTTGAAGGCCATATAGCCGTCTTCGTCGGTTTCTGCCTTCGACGATTCTTCACGTTTAGCGCCATGCTTGGCTTTCTCCATATCCTTGTCGATATTGGTCTCTACGTCATAATCGTCCTCATCGTCACGTTTCTTGTTCTTGTCGTCTTTTTTCTTTTCAATCTTCTCGCCTCTCAGCCATTTGAAGAAATTGCCTACCTTCTCGTTGTTGATGGTATAGGAGAGGTTCTGCGACATACCTTGGAAACGTCCCCATTTGCCGAGTCCCCAATACGTCTGATGTTCACTGACACGAGGCGTAGCACCCACACTATCGGCCTCATAGACATACGAGGCAAAGACGGCGTTAAGATTGAAGGTATAACTCTTGGAGAGTTTCAGTCGGATAGAGGCATTCAAGTCGCTCCAAGGACGGACATCAGCGGCAAAGTTATAGCTCATCGACAAGCGCAACTCGTCGATCAGCGATATCTTCTTAAAACCGGTAGAGTCTTCATCGCTCTTTACTTTCATCTCCACGTTGTTTCCGAGTTCGAAACCTACCAGGCCCGTCTTACCCGACCGAGGAGGTGAGAATGCTGCACCTTGATAGGGACTATACGACACAAGAGTCACATTACCTTTTGCATCGGTCTTCTGATAGGTTTCCCAATAACCGTAACGCTGCGCTCCAAAATCAGGAGCATACGAGAAATTGACGCTCGGTGAAATGACGTGACGGATGGCCTGTATCTTCTCGCCGAAGAGTTTACGGTTAGGAATCCAGAAACCATACATCTTCGTAGAGAGTTGCAAGCCGAGGTTCCAGTCGTAAAGGTTATAGAAGCCTGATACGGTGTCGATTACCTCTTTCTGGTTTTTCGTATCCCATGAGCGGTTCATGCGGTGCAGAAGCATACGGTCAGCGAAATTAAACTGGGGTACGACTGTCAAGTAGTTGAACAAGGTGAAGTTACCCTTAATGGGAATGCTGTGCATCATACCATTGCTCCAGTCCTTGCTGAGACTGGAGTGCAGGATTTTATTCTCCTTTGTACGAATCTCATTTTTAATTTGTCCGGTATAGGCAATTGAGATCTTCTCATACCATCGCGGATCACCAGCAGCCTTCTTACGCTTGAAAGGATAGAAGGGTGCAATGCTGATGGTCATATTCGGCAACGTCACGGCAATCGAGGTATCGCGCATGTTCTGGTTCAGGTTCATGTCAGCACTGATAGACATACCAATGCTTGAGAACTTCGTTGACCAAGCAACGGATGAGGTACGTTGCGACTGTGTCATCGCCTGAGGATTATACATCGAGTTGAGGTTGTTACGCTCGTATGTCGAAGTAGCGAAGTTCACGCTGGCAGTCAACGTGTTATAGGGATTGGCCTTCTGATCCTGAGTATGACGCCACTGCAGTTTGAAACTGGTCTCCTTCGAAAAGTCAGGATCATTCTTCTCGCCATGTAGTGAATTCTGATAGTTGAAATAGAAAGAGCCATTGAAACGATAGCGTTTCCGATAGTTTGAGGCAGCGGAAATGGCCCATGAGCCCTTGGTATATATCTCACCGAGCAACTTCAGGTCCATCTTGTCGCTAATGGCGAAATAGTATCCGCCGTCGCGCAGATAGAAGCCTCGTTCCGTCTCATCACCATAGGTAGGCATGATGAAACCACTGCTGTAACTCTTCGTAAAGGGGAAGAATCCGTAAGGGATAGCAAACGGCATGGGCACATCGCCTACGACGAGGTAGGCAGGACCGAAGACCACATCCTTACCAGGGCGCACTTTAGCACGCGAGAGGGCCAGATAGAAATCGGGATGAGGATCGTCGCAAGTGGTATAACGTCCATGCTGCAAGAACATCTCTCCGTTAGCGCCACGCTTGGAGAGTTCACTGGTAAGGAAGCCTTCTTGCTGCTGTGTATAGACACCCGAGATAAGACCCTTCTTCGTCTTGAAGTTGAAGGACATCGTATCACTCTCATACTCGTCGCTACCCATCTTGAACACAGGCGTACCTTTCAGTTTATGGGTCGTCGTATCCATCTTACCCGTAGCATGTACAAGATTGCTGTCCAGAACCATGTAGATCTCCTCACTGGCCAGATCCATGTTCTGGTATTTCACCTTTGAGGAACCAAAGAGGTGGGCTCGACCTGAGGCAGCGGTATAGGTCAGCGAGTCGTCGGCAGAATACTCGACAGGCGAGTCGATACCGTTCTTACGGCTACGGTTGATACTGTCGAGGGCCAGCGAGTCGTCAACGGCCTTATTATGCTTGTAGATAGCCAGTTCGATAGAGTCCATCGTGGTGGTATCCCGCTTCAACTTAGCCGCAGCCTCCTGACCTAAGGCAAGAAGCGTATCGGCCACATGAGGCAATATGCTGTCGGGAACGCGTGCCATAATACTATCGGGGACATGAGCCAGGATAGTATCGGCCACTTGAGTAAGAACGGAATCGGCATCATCAGCCTTCTTGTTGTTCTTGCTAAAGAACGACAAGGGCACCTCTGCCATCATCATCAGGATGGCAAAGAGCATTAAGATCAGGGCTGATTTCCTTTTCACGGGTGCAAAAATACAAATAAAATCTGAGTTCCGTCAAAGATTAACACAGATTATCACATTTAATGTGAATTTATTCAAACATATCAACCCATTTAAAGAATCGGCGGAGCCCTTTCTCCCCAAATTTCTCCAAACTACGGGCCGTTTGTTCAACTGTGCGCTCTGCGGCGGGATTTGTCTTCGAATAGAATTTGTCGGCATAGCATACTACCTGTTCCTCGATCGTATCGGGCTCATAACAGCCGTCGAGCGGAAGTGGCAGGTTCTGGGCAATAATCTGCTCACGAGAGATGCCTGTGCCCGTATGGCGTTCACACACCTGGGCATGGCGCACGAAGCCTTTCTCGCGCAGCAGTTTTCCACCAATCAACCCGTGACAGATATAGGGTTCTGTGCCGAAACACTGGATGCTCGGTGCATCGCAAGCATAGATGCCGATATCATGAAGCATGGCTGCTTCTTCGAGAAACTCGGTATCGAGTTTCAGTTCCGGATGCTTACGGGCGATGAGCAGACAGCGGTCGGCCACTTGCCTGCTATGCGTTAATAATATCCGCCGGAGTTCATTCTCCGACGGATAATACTGATCTATAATCGACAGGTAGTCCATTATGCTTCACGCTCTATCCAGGCAATCGTATCGCCCTGACGGATCTTCTGTCCGGGCTTCACGCTGATATCTACCAGTTTGCCGCCGAGGGCTGCGGGAATCTCTACGATCTCGCCCCACTTCGTCTGGAGATAGCAGAACACATCGCCTTCCTTATACTTCTGACCAATAAATGGCTCTATGCAGGCTGCGGGAACGCCCTCGCCACCGAAACTCCACATAAGCTGACCGTCGAGCGGACTCTTCAACGCGTCGGCCTTAGCGTGCTTCAGGGCATCAATCTCCTCTTGTGAGATTTTCTGTCCACCACCCAACTTGGCATCCTTGGCCTTCTGGATATCAGCCAGCAACTGCTTCTTGGCCTGACCGCTCTTAAACGGACGATACTGCTCAGGGTGCATAGCCAGTTCGAAGAGTTCCTCATCGTCCTGTCCATAGTCCCAGCCGTTCTCATCCATCTCCTTGCGGAAACCGTCGAGCGCGTTCTCAAGCAATGTGTGCGGATCGGCATCGGTAAACTTCAAGCCCTTCTTCTCTGCCAGTTCTACAAGTTCTGGTGCGATGGTTCCGGGCACTTTTCCGCTCTTTCCGAGAATCATGCCCCAGATGGCATCGTCCATCATCACATAGCGTCCCTTGCCCTGTTCCATCGTGAGCAGATTCATCAGGGCGATGTTCTTGGTGTACTGCGAGAATGGTGTCACCAATGGGGGATAACCCACCTTCGGCCATACATACTCTACCTCATTGAACAGCTTCACCAGCATATCGTCCATCGTGAGTATGCTTTCGCCCTTCTTCTCACGCTCTTTATTGATCATCTTCTGGATAGGACCGAGATCGGCCATCATCGAACCCATCATGCCACCGGGAAGACCACTGCCGAGCAACAGCGACGACATGTGCTTATTGGCAGGATTGATGAAGCATCCGAGCCAGTCGTCGATAAACTCCTGTGTGAGCGTACGGGCTTGCATATAGGCATTCATATTAAGATCGGCCACCTCGAAGCCTTCATTCTTCAGCATCGACTGGACAGAGATGATATCGGGATGAACCTTACCCCACGACAGAGGTTCGATGGCGGTATCGATGATATCGGCACCATTGTTACATACCTCGAGGATGCTGGCCATCGACAGACCAGGACCAGAGTGTCCGTGATACTGGATGATGATATCGGAATGCTTGGTCTTGATAGCCTTTGTCAACTTACCCAGCATTGCAGGCTGTCCGATACCCGCCATATCCTTCAGACAGATCTCTTCAGCACCGGCAGCAATCACCTCGTCGGCAATAGCGGCATAGTATTCCACGGTGTGTACAGGCGATGTGGTGATACACAGAGTGGCCTGTGGCGTCATGCCACCTTCCTTGGCCCACTTGATACTGGGAATGATGTTACGCGTGTCGTTCAGACCGCAGAAGATACGGGTGATATCTACACCCTGAGCATGCTTCACCTTATACATCAAGGCACGCACATCGTCGGGCACAGGATACATACGCAAGGCGTTCAGACCGCGATCGAGCATGTGGGTCTTGATACCCACCTCATTAAACGGTTTGCAGAATGCTCTCACTGCCTGATTAGGGTTCTCGCCCGCCATCAGGTTCACCTGCTCAAAGGCACCACCATTCGTTTCTACTCGGGCGAAACAGCCCATATCAATGATAGCGGGGGCAACACGCTCCAACTGGTCCTTACGGGGCTGGAACTTGCCAGAACTCTGCCACATGTCTCTGTAAACGAGACTGAACTGGATTTTCTTTTTTGCCATAGTTCTAAGTTACATATAGAATTTCAGATGTGCAAAATTAGCAAAAAAAACCGAGTTACATGCAAATAACCCGGTTTTTTTAGCCTTTTTTATGAGGAGTAAATTTATTGGAACGTGTGATTCATCAGCCGTTGCTCAGCCAGCTGTTCATACTTTGTTCCCGGTCGCCCGTAGTTTGCATAGGGATAGATGCTGATGCCGCCACGGGGCGTAAAGAGACCTATCACCTCGATATACTTCGGGTCCATCAGCCTGACGAGGTCCTTCATGATCACATTCACGCAGTCCTCATGAAAGTCTCCATGATTACGGAAACTGAAGAGATAGAGTTTCAGACTCTTCGACTCCACCATCCGCTCTCCTGGGATATAGGCAATCTTGATCTCTGCGAAATCCGGTTGCCCTGTGATCGGACAGAGCGACGTGAACTCGGGACAGTTGAACTGTACCCAGTAATCATTCTCGGGATGCTTGTTCATAAATGTCTCCAGCACCTCGGGTGCGTAGTCCGACTTGTATTCGGTCTTCTTGCCCAGCACTTGCAGGCCTTCGGTCTCTCTTGATGTACTCATAAGTCTTTTACCTTAAATATATTATAGGCGATGTCTTTGTCATAGACGTCCTCGTGGTCGTGAAGTTTCGTGTATTTCACCACACGAATCGTGATAGGCAGCACGATAATCTCATAGATGGTCTTGATCAGCACCTGAGTGATGACAAGCGACGGCATCTCTTCCCAGGGAATAACCCCTCCCAATGCCAACGGGAAGAAGATGATCGAGTCGGTGAACTCGCCGAAGATAGTACTCATCACTGCGCGGTAGGAGAAATTCTTACCCGCCGATGACAGTTTCATGCGACTCATCACGTAGGCGTTGATAAACGATCCTGAGAGGAAGGCCAGGAACGATGCTCCAGCGATACGCGGTGCCAGTCCGAAGATCTGGTGAAAGCCCTCTTCCCCATGCCAGTAGGGAGCACCGGGAATCCAGTCGGCAATTGCTCCGAAGGCTACGAACATAAAGTTCATGGCGAAGCCGAGCCATATCAGCATTCGCGTGCGGCCATAGCCCCACACCTCGCATACCACATCGTTGATGATGTAACTTACCGGGAACACGATCAGACCTGCCGTCATATTCGCCGGTCCCAGCGAAATCTGCTTTGTCTCAAGTACGTTTGCCGTAATCAGGCAGACGCAGAACAGAATGCTGTAAAGCATAAACAGCACACTGATTTTCTGATTTTCTCTATGTTTCATTTTCTTGTTTTGTTAAAGGGGGTTGAGCAAGTACCCCTGTGTTTATCGCTATAGCAGATAGAAGAGCCAGCACATATAGAGGCCGAATCCGAAGAGCAGCACGGCTCCTTCTTTCCGCGATACAAAATACTTGGTATAGGCGAAGAGCCACAACAGCCCGACGCTCACGAGCATCATCGTCAGATCGACAATCGTGATGCCCATGATACGCATGGGATGCACCGTTGCCGTGATACCGAGGATGAGCAGGATGTTAAAGACGTTTGAACCTATCACGTTGCCGATGGCAAGGGCTGAACGCCCTTTATAGGCTGCCACGACGCTCGTAGCCAACTCAGGGAGTGATGTACCGCCCGCAACAATCGTCAAGCCTACTACGCTTTGGCGCACACCGTAACGATAGGCCACATACGAGGCAGCATCGACAAAGAGGTTACTACCGATGATCAGACAGGCAAGTCCCAGCACCATGAACGAGATGTTACGCCACAGTTTTGAGTAGTCCTTCGGCAGTTCACTGTTTTCCTCGAGTTCCTCCTCAGTAGGCATCAGACCGTCTTTCTTCGCTGCGTTGAAGGTGTAGATCATGAAGGCTGCGAAGCCTGCAAGCATGATCAGACCGTCGCTGCGCGTCAGTTCGTTGCCCCAGAGGTGAGGTGAGTCCATATCGTCGAAGCAGAGCATGAACAGCAATAGTGAAGCCAGCACTGAAAAGGGGATATCCTTTTTGACGGTAGATGGCGAGACCGCCATCGGAGCGACCAGTGCCGAACAACCCACGATCAACATCGTGTTATAGATGTTTGAACCGATCACGTTACCTACGGCCAGATCAGATGTGCCCTTGATGGCCGATACCAGACTGACGAAGAGTTCGGGTGCCGATGTACCGGCAGCCACGATGGTCAGGCCGATGATGATTTCTGGAACGCGCATACCTCGAGCCAGCGAAGCGGCTCCGTCGGTCAGTCGGTCGGCTCCCCAGATAACGAGGGCGATACCCACGATGATGTAAATAAGATTTACCAACATAATCGTCTTTTTTAATTTGCTATCTTGTTAGTTTTCGTCTTCCTCGTCATCCCAGTCATCACCGAAGAATGTGTCGAAGTCACCCTCGAGCGAAGGGCCTACAAACGCATCCATCTGGCGACGGTCTTTCTTCGTCGGACGACCCGTACCTCTGGCGCGGTTCACGAAACCGCTGATACGGTTCATCTCCAGCAGTTCATACTGGTCGGGCGTCGTCACATTCTCGTAAATTTCAGGAATCAACTTCGCTCCTACCCTCTGTTCAATGGGTTTCAGTATTTTGAATGAGTAGGTTACTGGAGGTTTCCTGACGGCGACCGTTTCACCGGCCTTCACCGTGTGCGAGGGTTTCACGTTCACCCCATTGATGGTTACGCGCCCATTTTTGCACGCATCGGCAGCAATCGAGCGCGTCTTAAAGATACGCGCTGCCCAGAGCCACTTATCGATTCTTGCAACCTCACCCATGATTATTTCTTGCCAAGTTTGTTAAATTGATTCATGGTTTGATCGATACCTGCGAGTACAAAACTTTTAATAATCTCCACAGCCGTATCTATGCTGGGCTGCAACGTCTTCAGGTCGTCCTCGTCATACTTTCCCAGCACCCAGTCAACCTGCATACCTCTCGGGAACTCATTGCCGATACCCATGCGCAGACGGGCATAATTCTGCCCGATAAGTTGCTGGATATGCCCCAATCCGTTGTGCCCACCGTTAGAGCCGTTGGCTTTCAGACGAAAGGCTCCCAAAGGAAGAGCCACATCATCGCTGATCACGAGCAGACGGCTCTGATCGATATTCTCCTTGTTGAGCCAATACCTGACAGCATTGCCACTCAGGTTCATGAACGTTGAAGGCTTCAGCAACAGCAGTTTACGCCCTTTGAGCGACGTTTCGGCCACAAAGCCGTAGCGCCGGTCTTCAAAATGAATATTGGACGCCTTCGCAAAAGCGTCCAATACCATAAAGCCTGTATTGTGGCGGGTCAGTTCGTATTCGTCACCGACATTTCCCAAGCCAACAATCAAGAATTTGTCCATGTGCCTGACAGTTCAGTGATTACTCCTCTGCAGCAGCGGCAGCAGAACGAGATGCACGTGTAGCCTTGACAGAGCATACAACAACCTGAGCAGGAGTTGCAATCTCCAGACCTTCGAAGTTCAGCTCAGCCACCTTGATAGCCTTACCCAACTTCAAGTTGGTCACGTCGATCTCAAGGGTCTCAGGAATCTGCTTGTAAGGAGCGGTAACGTTCAACTGGCGCACAGCCTGGCTCAGACGACCACCATCGCGAACACCCTGGGCATGACCTGTGAGTTTCACGGGGATACCGATGGTGATGGGCTTTGTCTCGTTAACCTCGAAGAAGTCGATGTGAAGCAGAGCGTCGGTTGTGGGGTGGAACTGCAGTTCCTTCATCACAGCCTTGTGAGCCTCACCGTCGATGGTCAGGTTGACAACATACACATGAGGTGTGTAAACTACCTTGCGGAGCTGAGCTGCAGGGATGGCGAATGCCAGAGCCTCGGGCAGACCGTTCTCACCTTTTTTCTCACCATAGAGGTTACAGGGAACCAAACCCTCCTTGCGGAGTTCCTTAGCGGCTTTCTTGCCAGTAGCAGCACGCTTGGTACCGCTTACGCTAAATTCTTTCATAAATGTGTTACTCTAAATTAAGTTGTTAAAAATTTCTTTTTGCTTAATTCGCCATCACACGAAAAATCGTAGTGCCTTTGAGAAAAGCGGTGCAAAGGTAGTACTTTTTCCGTTACCAACCAAATATTTACTAAAAAAAACTCAATATTTCGCCGTTTTTCTTGCAGCATCGCAGAAAAATGCCTACCTTTGCACTTACAAATTAAGTTTCTAACAGATAATATATAAGTAAAACCACATAAACATCAAGTGAGATGATCAATAGGGAAATTATCAGAATCAAGATTGTTCAGTTAACCTACGCTTACTATCAAAACGGTAACAAGAACATCGACTCGGCTGAAAAGGAACTTTTCTTCAGTCTGTCAAAGTCTTATGACCTCTACAACTATCTGCTGGCGCTCATTATAGCCATCACTAAAGAGGCTGGCCGCCGAATGGAGGTCTTGCAGTCGCGCGCTCTCCGCGAAGGCACGCCCCAACCTTCACAGAAGTTTGTACTTAACCGCTTCGCCCTACAACTGGGCGAAAACAAGATGCTCCAGGACTTCATGAGCAGTCAGAAGTTCAACTGGGCCGACAACGACGTGATTGTCGGACAGTTACTCGACAGAATCGAGAGCAGCGAGATCTATCAGACATATATGAACGATAAGAACGACAGTTACGAGGCCGACCGCGACCTCTGGCGTCATCTCTATAAGGCCTTCATCATGAACAATGACGACATCGACAGCATGCTCGAGGAACAGAGCCTCTACTGGAACGACGATAAGGATATTGTCGATACCTTCGTCATGAAGACCATCAAGCGTTTCAAGGAGCAGAACGGTAGCAAGGAAGAGCTCCTGCCCGAATGGGCGAGCGAGGAGGAACAGGAGTTTGCACGTAAGTTGTTCCGCGCTGCCATCCTCAATTCCGACCATTATCAGCGCTACATGAGCGAGACCTCACGCAACTGGGACTTCTCCCGTCTGGCCTTCATGGATATCATCCTCATGCAACTGGCCATCGCCGAGATCATGACCTTCCCGAACATCCCTGTGAGCGTCAGCATCAACGAGTATGTAGAACTGGCTAAGATCTACTCTACCCGCAAGAGCGGCAGTTATATCAACGGCATGCTCGATACTATCTGCCGCAACCTTATCAAATCTGGCAAACTCCTGAAATTCATGGAGCCAAAAGAGCCCAAGGAACCAAGAGAGCCAAAAGAGCCACGGGAGCAGAAAGAGCCGAGAGAACCAAGAGAGTTCAGGGAGCCGAGAGAGCGCAGAGAATTCAGAGAACCGAGAGAGCGCAGAGAATTCGGAGAACCAAGAGAGCGCAGAGAGTTCGGTGAGCCAAGGGAGCGCAGAGAATTCAGAGAGCCCAGAGAGCGCAGAGATTTCGGTGAGCCAAGGGATCGCAGAGAGTTCAGAGAGCCCAGAGAGCGCAGAGAGTTCAGTGAGCCGAGAGCGCCCAGACAGCCCAGAAGGCGGATGCCTTATGGCGAAAAACCCTATGGCGAGAAGCCCATCGACGAGAAGCCAAGCAACAACGACGAGCAATAAACAATAATCAAATATTAATATGACTAATTTTGTACTCGCTGCCCAGGCAGCACAAGGAGGTGGCATGAGCATGATCATCATGATGGTCGCCATCTTCGCCATCATGTGGTTCTTCATGATCAAGCCACAGCAGAAGAAACAGAAAGAGATCCAGAAGTTCCAGAACGAACTGAGCGAAGGTCAGCAGGTCATCACCGGTGGTGGTATTTACGGTACCGTCAAGAGCATCGACCTCGCCAAGAACACCGTCGATGTGAAGATTGCACGCGACGTTATCATCACCGTGGATAAGAGTTACGTCTTCAAGGATCCCACCAGCGTACCCACGACAAAATGAACCAGCTCAGAAAGGTATGGCGATACATCAGAATCATCCTGTTCAGCACTGCTAACAGGGAGTTTCTGGTGTTTCTCTTCTTTCTCGCGTTGTCAGGCGCTTTCTGGTTGTCGCTGACACTCAACGACGTTTACGAGAAGGAGTTTGCCGTACCCTTCGCTGTAACTGATATCCCCAAGAACGCCGTCCTCACCTCTAACGATGTCGATACGGTGAAGATCACCATCCGCGACAAGGGTATCTTCCTGTTGTCGTACTATTATGGTGAGAAACTGAAGCGCATCAGCGTCAACTTCAGGAACTACATGCGTAACAACGGCACGGGGCTTGTCTCGCAACAGGAGATGCAGAAACTGATTTATCAGCGGTTGCTCAGCAGTTCGAAGATTATCAGCGTCAAGCCCGAGAGACTCGAGTTCTCCTACAACTATGGTGCCAAGAAACGGGTACCAGTCAGGTGGAGTGGCCGAGTCATCCCCGAGGAACTCTATTTCATCTCCCGCGTGGAATACAGACCCGACAGTGTTACCATCTATGCCTCCGACGAGAAGCTCGACAGCATCAACATGGTATATACCGAGCCGCTCAACTATGCCAACTTCCGAGATACGCTCAACGTGAGTTGTCATCTGGCCAAGATGAAAGGCGTGAAGATCATGCCCGACCACATCAAGATACGATTCCTGACCGACGTGCTGACCGAGGAGCGCATCGAGGGCATCCCTATTCAGGGCATCAACCTGCCCGAAGGCAAGGTGATCCGCACATTCCCTTCTAAGGTGGCAGTGGGTTTCGTCACAGGCATCAACACCTATCGTAACCTCACGCCAAAAGACTTCACGGTGGTGGTCGATTACAATGAGATCAAGCAGAATCCTACCGAGAAATGCCGCGTGCAACTGAAAGTCGTACCCCATGGCATCTCGCACGCCAAACTCGAGATCAATTTCGTAGATTACCTCATAGAGTCAGAGTAACATGAAGATCGGTATCGCAGGCGGCATCGGAAGCGGTAAGAGTTATGTCTGCGCCCATTTAAGGCGCCGGGGCATCGAGGTTTACGACTGCGACAGGGCAGCCAAACGCCTGATTCGCACCTCGGCAGATATCCGAGAGGGCCTTACCGCCCTAATAGGACCGCAAGCCTACACGGCCGACGGCAATCTGAACAAGAGCGCAGTGGCTCAGTTCCTGCTTGCCTCTGAGGAGAACGCACAGGCCATCGACCGCATCGTCCACCCCGCCGTCTTCCGCGATTTCGAGGAGAGTGGTGTCGAATGGCTCGAGAGCGCCATCATGTACGAATCGGGCATCTATCGCCTGATGGACCGCGTCATCGTCGTCACTGCACCGCTCGAGGTGCGCATCAGCCGGGTCATGGCCCGCGACCATATCTCACGCGAAAAAGTGCTCGAGTGGATGGGACGCCAATTGCCTCAGGAAGAGGTCGTCGGAAGAGCGGATTTTGAGATCGTCAACGACGGGAAAACAGATATAGAACAACAATTAAATAAAATCATAGAACAATGCAACAGACCGTTTTAGCAATTGCCGGAAAGCCCGGCCTTTACAAACTCGTGACCAGAGGTAACAACAACCTCATCGTCGAGGCCCTCGACGGCACTCATCGCCGCATGCCCGCCTTTGCCACCGACCGCATCACCTCGCTGGCCGATGTCGCTATGTACACAGAGACCGACGACGTGCCCCTGATGGATGTACTTGAGAACCTCAAGCAACTCGAGGGTGGCAAAAAAGCCAGCATCAACGAGAAGAAAGCCAGCAGCGAAGAGCTCCGTGCCTACTTCACCAAAGTGCTGCCCGAATGGGATCAGGATCGCGTGCAGAACAGCCATATCAAGAAGCTCATCTCTTGGTATAACATCCTCGTAGAGGCCGGTATCACCGACTTCAAGGAAGAGATGGCGCCAACTGAAGGCGACAACATCGACGACCGCAAATAAGCGATACGACAACGACAAAGGGCCCGCAGCAGCGAGCCCTTTATCGTTGCTAAAACTCCATATCGCCAGTATAAGATATCTGTTCTCGCTGGCGTGCCGACACACTGACCGAAGAACTGCCATTGTCAAACACGTCTAAAACATATAAATAAGTATCCTCATCGTTCGTCAGCCCGATCTCGATATGGCGCTGGCCGTTTTTCCCCACTCCTTCCCTATAAATCTCGATAGGCGCAGAGAAATTCAGGCCCTTTCCACCGCCATAAGGCACGTTACAGGCCCTTCCGAAATACGGCAGATACGAGATCAGCGAGTCGTTTCTCACTTCTACAGAGTAACCATACGACACCGCTTTCGAGGGTCCTTTCATGGGATGCATGTGGGCAATACCTATCTTGAAATGCCGCTCATTCAGTGCTAAATTCACCTTTTTTGCCCGCTCCGCTTTCTGAGCCGCACGCTCTTCACTCGTGGCACATCCTGCAAAAAACAACGCCAGAAGGAGTGAAATCACCATCAAAAACTGATTTTTCTTCATCATTATCCTCATTATTTTCATCATTTCTGAGGGCAAAGATAGTCAAAAGATTCGATAAATCCAAGCATTTCTCAGTCATTTAGTCATTTAGTCATTTAGTCATTTAGTCAAAATCGTTTAGACACAAGCTCTACTATGCTCAATATATAATATAAAATATATTTTATATTATATATTGTTTCTTATTTGATGGGGTGTGAATCGAAAATGACTAAATGACTAAATGACTAAATGACTAAGACAAGACCCGAAATATTATCATAGATAATAAGGGTACAAAAAGTGCGATTTTAAGTGCGTTTTTTTGAAAAATGTTTGCAGGGTCTTTGATTTATGTTTATCTTTGCACCGTCGAAAATGAGGCAGAAATTTGCGGCCTAACTGGAGCGGAAAATTTTCCTGGTGCACGAGGCAATTTTTCCTAACCAGAGCCAAAAACAAAGCCGAATCGCAGGCAAAGAATTTACCTGACAATCTATTGATCTTTGACTTATTGATACAAATCTTCGCCCTATAAACTGACGGCAATGCTGCCCATGAACCAACGTCCTTGCTGGGGAATCAGGATCGTGTTCATGCCACTACGGTTATAGCGAGTACCCAGAAGATTGTGGATGTCCAGCCCGATGGTGACGGGTCCGAACGTATATTCGCCACCGACGTTCAGGATGCAACGGGCAGACATCTCATGACGGTTAACAGTCTTCTGCGCAGCATCTACAGCGCTAGCCCAGTAGATAGCGGCCAGCTTCTCCATGCCATGAATGAGGTAGTAAAGATCGTATAAGAAGTATTGGGTGCGAGTCTTGGCAAATTGCTCAAGATCGATGTTATACGATGTCTGACTGCTCTCGAAGAGCACATGGGCATGAAGTCGCAACCGAGACGCAGCCTGCCAACCGACTACCAGATTCGACATGATGACCGGGGTATTATTGTTGTCATCGATGTTATAAGAATAATAGGGCATCAGTTTCTCGTAGAGTTCTATGGGTACGATAGTCGACTTGAAAGTGTGCGTCCAGGTCAGGTTCCAGTGAGTGGTGAGCCTCGGCCGTCTGTAACCAGCCATCAACTCCAGTCCGCCGGTTCTGTTCTGGCTCGTGTTCTTGTAGGTGAGAATATCGGTCATAATGAGGTCTGAGGCATGATTGTAGAAGCCGTTGACTTCGAAATTCAGCCCTTTCACCCAGTTTAGTCCTGCAAATGAGAGTTGGAAGGAGTGAGCGCGCTCAGGCGAGAGGCTTTCATCGTTTTTGCGCTCACGAATCAATGCAGCGAGGGCATTGGATTTGCGATAGAGATATGGTACATCGACAAACGACTTGGAATAGCTCAGCCTGACGTTCCACTTGGGGCGCAACAGGATGAGGGCCACACGAGGCGACAGTTCACGCACCTGAGTATCGTCATAGTGGTTCTTGTAGTCGAAACGCATGCCGGCATTCAGAAGCAGTGAAGAGGGATGGGAGAAGAGAGAGAAATCCCACTGATGCTTCAGTTGCAGATAGACATTGGCACTGTTCTCTCTACCCTTTCCGATTTCGCGCGTCTGCACATCCCCGGCGAATGTCTCTACGAAATTATAGCCCATCTGATAGCGCATATCATCGAGTTTGAAGTGACCATACTCGGCTCCGAAACTGATATGGCCCTTTTGTCGGGCACTCAGTGTATAGGCATAGTTGCCCGTCAGTTGGAAGCCGAAGTGCTGCTCCTGGCCGTTGACATATCGGGAGAGTCCTCCCAAAGAGTCATACACTTGTATCATGTAAAGAGGCAACGGGAGCGTCCAAGACAATATGTGTGACGGCTCGTCGCTAAGCACCTGATAGCGCGTCATATCCGACTTGTCGTAGGTAGCGGCATACTTCAGGTTCAAGTTGCCCATCTGATGGTTGTAACTCAGGTCGAGATGTCGTGAACTGGTAGCAAAACTGGGACCGTAAGCATTTTGGGTGATATAGCGCTCACGGTTGTATGGCATGGCAGGACAACCCATGGTAAACGGGGCGGCAACCTGTGAGAAATGAGTGTCGTACATGAGTTGCAGACCTTTATAACCCAGTTGCAGGCCTAAGTCATAGGAGGGATGATTGCCGATAGGCCGATCGCCACTGTTGCGATAGGCACTTCCCCAGACGAGCAGGTCGATGTCGAAATAACGCTTGCCGAGGATGGCGTCGGCCTTGATCTGTCCGTGATTGCCTGCCGCAACTTTCGCCTTGATGCCGTCCACATCGGCTCCTTGTTTGGTGATGATATTCACCACACCGGTAAGAGCCACATCGCCATAAAGTGAGGAGGCGGGACCACGCAGCACTTCTATCTGTTTCACCTTTTCCAAGGAGATGCTGAAATCGGGCGCAGCAGTGTTGGTAGCGTAACTGTTCAGACGATGCCCATTGAGCATGATGAGAATCTTTTCCTGCGTATAACTGTAGATGCCGCGCATGGCGATGTTGATATCGTCGTTACAATCGACAATGTTCATGCCAGGCACATAGGTAGCAAGCACTTCCTGCAGATTTCGGGCTCCGCTGTTCCTGATCATTTCGGCGGTAATGAGCGCTGAGGGAACAGGCACCTCTAACAGACTCTCTGCCTGACTGGAAGCGGTGGTAATGGTAGCGGTCATACCAGACTTGATGCTGTTCACGATATCGGCAAAGATCGCGGGATCAAGCGACGACGGGCTGTAGTAAGGGTTATCCTGCAATATCAGTGAGGCATAATGCTCCGTCTTCTCCATATCGAAACGTGCCAGATAGCAAAGGGCAATGAGGCGGAGCGCACTCTGGCGCTGGTTCCCATGGAAGTCGGTGAGATGTTGCAACAGGGCATCGCGAGCCTGTTCGATTCGGCCTATCTGATAATCGCTCTCTGCCTGCGTGTAGATATCGCGCATCTCCGTATCAGTCTGCGCTCCTGCGGATAAAGGCATCAAAGCAAGAAGACAAACAAGGAAACTGATGATAAATAGATATTTCTTCTGCTTCATACTTTTTACTTTTTGACCTTTGGAAGGCTAATGGTAAACTCTGTGTAATCGTCCTTGCGACTCTCCACGCTGATATCGCCACCGTGGTTCTGTATGACTTCGCGACTTAGGTAGAGTCCTATGCCTGCAGCCTCGCTGGTGGTTTTGGTGGTGAAGAAAGGATTGAAGATCTTGTCGAGTTGTTTCTCGTCAATACCGATGCCGTTGTCGCGAACCGTCACGACGTACTGTCCATCGACAACAGTGGCGGCAAGGGATATCTCGGGGACGAACCCTTTCGTTCTCTCTGCCTTCCTGACTACGGCATAGACCGCATTACCCAGGATATTCATAAAGACCTTGCTGAGCAAAGCGGGATTTCCGTTCAACAGCATCGCACTGTCGGGCAAGGCAAATGTTACACGGATATGATGCCGCTCTTTCTCGTTGGCATAATACTTGGCGAACATCTCCTCGTTCTGATGAAGCACAGGCAAGAGATCCATATCGGTATAGCCGCCTTGGCGGTCTTTCAGCATCTCCTCCATCGCCTTGAGCATACGGGTGGCGTTCTGGCCATAATCGTCAACGTTACGCAGGTTCTCTGTGAGCATATCAGCAATGTCGAGCATGTCTTCATAGTCGTTGTCGCTGATAACGACCTGACCATCGGTCTTCGCCTCTGTCTTGCGGACGATAGCCTCCTTGAAGTCTTTCAGCAGGTCGTTTGACATCTTCGAGAAGTTGATGATATAGTTCATCGGGTTCAGGAGTCGGTCGATGAGTCCCTCGGTCAGTTTACCCACCGACGCCATTTTCTCCTGACGTATCAGTTCCTGTTGCGCTTGACGGAGATCGGCGGTACGTTCCTCGACGACACGCTCCAGTTTGATCTTATCCTTCTCCAGCTTCTTCAAACGATAGCGGAACAGCAGATAGACCAGGCAGGCCAAGAGAATGAAGTAGATGACCACCATATACCAGCGCATGAACAATGGGTAGGCAATGGAGAAATCGACGGATGCGATCTCCGACAGTTCGCCGTTAGCCAGTCTGGCCTGTACACTAAGGGTAAACGACCCATAGGGCAGATTCAGAAATTCCACGCTCTGCTTCTCGCTCCATGCACTCCATTTGTCGTTGTTCAGGCGATAGCGATAAAGCGTCTTACCTGTCAGCGGAGTATAGTCGAGTGCATAGAAGAAATGCAGATGGCGCTCATCGTCGGCTAACTTGGGGAGTTCTTGGGGCATTTCCCCATAGCCACCCCATAGCACACTGTCGTTGCCCATGATGATGGAACGGAAATGGACGGTACGACAATCGGAAAGTCGGGCAAGGTCTTTCTGACCGGTATCGACGACAACAAGAATCTCATCACCGCCTATCCACGTCTGACTGCCATAACGATACTGGGCCGTCACCTCGATGTCGCTGAGCGGATTCTTCAGGTGAGCAGGCAGATTGGCAAGGGGTTCACGTATCTTGCCCGGATCATCGCCGATAGTCTGTCCGTGAACATTCTTGCTCCAGAGACCGCCTTGAGCATTTTTCCGGATATCGGTAGCCAACGGAATATCGTTGACCTTGGTACGCTTCAGGAAGTCTGGCAGATAGACATAGACACCATCGGGTTCTCCGGCATAGACCTTGTCGCCATCAACCAGCAAGGCGGTAGTGGAATTAGAAGTCAGCCTGCTTACCTTGCCGCCTCGTGCAATCTTGTAGATGCCGCTGGATGTGGCAGCAAGCAGTTCGTCACGACTTGGAGCCAGAGTCCAACATATATTCTTGATTTCGGCTATACGCTTGCATTGATACGAAAGGCTACGGACAGGCATGTCGGGCTCGGGAATAGCGATGCTGTAAAGGCCGTTCGTGGTACCCACATACATCTTGCCGTCGAAAGCCATGATGGCATGTACCTCGCCATCGAGACCTTCCTTCTCCATGAAATAGCTGAAGAGCGACGGGATCTCAACGGAGAAGACACCATGCAACGTTGCGCCCCAGAGCAATCCATGACCATCGTAGGCCACATAGGCCACTTGATTGGAACACAGACCGTTATCCTCTGTAATGGTATAGAGCTCATGGCCTTGAGCGTCGGCAATGATCAGTCCTGAATTCTTCTTGACCTTGACCAGAAGCCCGCCATCAAGATTCTCCGTTTGAGTAATGTCGTCAAAAATGGCTTCTGCCCTGCCCTCTTTCAGGGCTCCTAACGACACGATGCTGGAAGCGACACCAGGGCTGAACTTTGCGCTCGTCTGCTCTTTGAAGGATATGGCACTGCCGTTGACTTCATAGACATTATTGTCGCTGGCCACGAACTGCAACGAACCACCATTCTCGAAGACCTCCATCACCTCGCCCTTGAACTGACCGTCGCGCCCCACCTGTTGCAAGAACAAGTCGCCATTGGCCCGTTCCTGCAAACGGAACAAGTGGTTATAGCCGCCAACCCAAATCGTGTTCTTGCTGTCACGATAGACCACCGTGATCCGACTGATATCGGGTGTATGGATGATGCGCCACCTTGCACGGTCGTAATAGAGTAGCCCTTCGAAGTTAGCCACAAACACAGTACCGTCAACGCCAATCTCTATATCGTAGCAATTGTTATGCCCACCATATTCTGCTGCTGTGTAATTACGGAAAAGCGGAAGGCCCTGGGCCAACGCTGGTAAAGGTAAAAAGGTAAAAAGGAAAAAAGGTAAAAGGGAAAGAGGGAAAGAAGGGAAAAGGGAAAGAGGGAAAGAAGGGAAAAACCATTTTACCATCCCTATGATCCGTTGAAGATAGTTCTGCTTCTCCATTTTACCTGCTTACTATTATTACATTTTAATTTTCAGATACGGTATTCCCTCCCCCACATAGTAGTTCCACTCTTCTGGTGTGAAATTGCGTTTCACGTTCTGGCGGAGGCGTTGGGCAATCTTAGACAGCGAAATAAGATACTCGGAGACTGTGCCGTTGTATTCGCCCGTCCAAATGTAACTCTTGTCTTTCGTGAAGGTGAAATCGTTGAGCCAACTACTGGCCTGGAACAGAGTGATGGGCTTTATCTGAGGATCATTGACCATCCAGAACAACAGTTTCCCGTCATAACTTGAAGAGTAGAGCCGGTATCCATCAAACTCCAGTCTCGTCACTTGTGAGAGATGTCCGACCAACTTATTTGCCTTGCCGTTCCCCTCGACCAGCCAAATGGTACCGTCGGCCATTCCGTAGGCTGAGAGCCGATTGCTGTTGTTCCTGACAAAAGCCGTGACCTGGCCAGAAACGGGGACCTTCTCACGAGTCACATCGTCAAGACTGCTGACAAGATGCATGCGACTGCGATTGTCGAAAAGCAGAGGTTTATTGTCGCGCCTACCAACACTGACGACACGGAAATCGAGGCGACGCGTGCTGATGACTTTCTCGGTGGCCAAATCGAACAGACCGACACTATGCTCGCCGACGATCAAGAGTTGACGACCATCGTGGATGTCTTGCAGACTGAAGGGACGATCGATATTCTCTAAATAGATGACACGTATCTGATGACCATCGGCAACCAGCAGATGTCCCGAATGACTGATGACATAGTCTTTACCATTCTTGGATGCATAGCCGTCGCGGAAGCAGTAATTCTTGTCGCTCATCAGTCGTTTGGTCTGCAACTGGGTACCATTCATGTTGTGAACGAATATCTCGCCATAGGTGCTCGCAGTCAAGAGATGATTGTCGTAAGGAGAGATCTTTATGCAGGAAACGCTACCATTGTGGACACCAAAACTGCGATGACCGCCAGCCGACTGGGTGAGAGTCTGGAACACAGCGGGTATAAAGAGATTGCCACCGTAATCGATGGTGAAACGATAAGCAGCATAGGCCAGCATGTTGCCCATCTCTGTATCGCCAGCCTGATAGATGGCATAGGCCTGCGAACCTAATGTTCGCCCAAGAGAGATATAATTCAGGGTGTCGGCCACTAATTTGGCATGCTCGGCCTCTACACGCCGACGCTCGGCTATGTGGTAAGCATTCTTCGCCTCTTGGGCAGACGTTTCCGCAATCCCCTGTGCCACGATGGCTTTCTGTCGCTCGGCCTCCGACCGGAGAGTCATCTCCTGGGCTATCTTCGACTGGCGGACGGCTTCATCGCTTCGCTCCTCGGCCAAAATCTGCTGACCGTAGGCTATCTCCTCCATCTGTTGGCTCACACGACGATCGACATCCGACTGTTTCTCCTGCCGCCGCAGTTCATCGATCTGCGACTCCAGTTCACCAATGCGCGCCTCATCGCTCTGGCGTATAAAGACCACTGCCCCCGCCAACAACAGCAACAGCACGCTCATACCTCCTACGATCGTCTTGTGTAACTTCACCTTTAAGTCTATTTTCTATTGATGACCAGCATCGTGATATCGTCGCTCTGTTCCTCTTCGCCAACAAAGTCGCTGATGGCTGCCTTCACCGCTTCTACCACTTGCCGACTGTCCTTGCCCGTCTGACTGCTAACGATGGTCTTTAACCGTTCTACGCCCAGTTCCTCTTTTTGGGCATTCCAGGCCTCGGTCACACCGTCGGTAAACATCACCAACGTGTCGCCTGGCTCCATTTGCAAGGAGTGCTCCTTGAACGTTGCCTCCTCGAATATGCCCAGCATTGGATTCTCTAATCGGAGCAGCTCTTCCACACTACCGTCACGCCGTAGCAAAAGAGGCGGGTTATGGCCGGCATTACAACAATCGACCTGTCCGGTCTTCGTGTTGTAAATGGCGTAGAACACGGTTACGAACATGCAATCTACCGAGTATGATGCCAACAGACGGTTCGATTCCGTTATACTTTCGCGAGCACTCTTGAAGAGCACACCTTTTGACCGTATGGTACTACAACAGAATGCCATAAACAGCGCTGCGGGAATACCTTTTCCGCAGACATCACCGATGACGAAAGCGATGTGGTCATCATCCACCCGGAAAAAATCATAGAAATCGCCACCGATATTCTTTGCTGCCTCCATCGAAGCAAACACATCCAGATGGTCACTGACTTCGGGGAAAGGCGGGAACTGTTGTGGCAGAAAATACTGCTGAATACTGTTGGCTGTCGTCAAGTCTTGCTTCAGCGACTCCAATTGTGCGTGTTCCCTCTGCGACTCATAGACATAGTTGATTTGTTCAATGGCCTTCTCGATAGTCACGCTGAGATCGTTCATGTCAATAGGCTTCATGACAAAGTCGAAGGCACCATTGTTCATGGCTTGCCGGATGTTGGACAAATCGCCATAAGCACTCACCATGATGACGCGCAACAAGGGATTGTGCATCTCGTTCACCTTGGCCAACAACGTCAGACCATCCATCTCTGGCATATTGATGTCTAAGAGTATGATTTCAATGCCGGGTGTGCTGTTCAGGAGATCAAGTGCCTCCACACCGTTACGTGCAAAGTAAAATTCATACTCGCCATTACGTATCTTGTGCCTGAAATACTGCTTCATCAGCAACTCCATAGGCGCCTCATCATCGACGCTCAATATCTTAATTACAGCCATCTTTTTCCAATTTTAGTCAAGTTATCTTGATCAGTCACTCTTACCGTTCCACAAAAGTGATGAATGGTCGGAGACCGACAATGTCTAATACGTCAAGCACACCATTATCGCAGTTCACAAACACGAGTTCGGGGCTCTTGCCCAACTTTTGCTTGCAGAAAATGATAACGCGCACTCCACTACTCGAAAGGTGTCTCAGTCTTGTGGCGTCGAACACCACTTTCTCAACCCCTTGTTCTTTATATCCAGCCACCTCTTCCATCAATGCCGGCGCATTGCCTGTTGCCAATTCTTCGCCTAGTACAATGGTCAGTACCGGACCATCCCTTATTATTTCATAATCCTTTATCATACTTTATCTTATCATTCAATTGACATTATAGTTTTACAAGCGGATATGCCAAGACCACAGCCGTGACACCAGTAATGGTGATGATAATGGTCAGAGGAATACCAATGCGCATATAGTCGGTGAAGCGATACCCGCCAGGACCATAGACCAACATGTTGGGCGATGCTGCAATAGGTGTGGCGTACGAGGCGTTGGCAGCAATCATCAATGCAAGGAGGAAGGGCGCAGGTTCGTAGCCCACATGCTGCGCCGCATGAAACATAATGGGGAAAAACATCGCGGTAACAGCCACATTCTCCACCAGCTGAGTAACCAGCATAGCCGCCAGACACACGCCTAACATAATCATGATAGGATGCATTCCCACCACATTGATCACAGCCAGGGCTGCGGCCTGAGCTATTCCTGTCTTCGATATCGCCATCCCCAGCACAATCGATCCGGCCAGACTCATCAACGCACGCCAACTAATGGAGTCCATAGCCTGATTGATGGTACAGCAATGGAAGATCAGCATGCCCAAGGCTGCCAGCACTGTGCCATGCAACAGCGTAACAACGTTCAATGCCGTCAGTATCATCATCGCCATCATAATCAATGATGCGACAATGGCATTTGGACTGATATTGATCACCTCTTGGAAATCAGAGAATTGCAACATCGACGCAAGGTTTCCGGCAAACACATTCATCTTGCGCGGACACTCGAAGAGTAATGTATCGCCAGCTTGAAGCGGTACCTCACGAGGAGGAGCCTCAATGCGCTTTCCACGACGAGCAACAGCCATCAATATCAGATTGCTGTCACGTTCAAGCGTACTATTGCCAATGGTTTTACCGATAAGTGTACTATCGAAGTTGACAAAGGCAATACATAGTTTATAATGTTGGTTTATCTCGTTCATCGAGCGGATGTGATGGTCGGAAACCACTAGTTTATGGGTTTCCTTCAACTCAAGGATTTCGTCAATCTGACCGGTATAGACCAGTCGGTCGCCACCCATCACAAACTCATCCTCACTGAGAAGCGACGGTTCATGGTCGAAATGACGGATATCTATCAGGTTACCGCCTTTCACATGGAATAATCCCGCTTCACCCAATGTCTTGCAGATATTCGGATTGTCAGAAGGAACCAGTAACTCTACCGTGTAGTCAAGTGCTGTCTCGAAAGCGGCCTCAGGCGAAGTTCGCTCCGGAAGCCATCGTCGCACAGCCACGATGAATATGATACCGACGACAAGACACAGCACTCCTGGCACAAAAATGGCAAACATGTTCATCGCCTTGCCCGTGGCACTTTCATAGAGGTCGGCAACCACGATGTTTGTCGATGTACCGATCAGTGTACAAACACCTCCCATTTGCACGGCATACACCATCGGAAGATACAGTTTCGATGGTGCCATATTGAGTTTCTTCGCCCACCGTTTCAGCACGTTGCCAAAAAGCATCGTCAGCATTGTGTTGCTGACAAAAGCGCTCAACATGGCGGCCGGTATCATCATGCGCAGCAAGGCAACAGGATAGCGGTCGGGCAAGCCGAACACATGCCTCATCATCCATCGCAGCACACCAGTATAACGCAAACCAGCCATCACCACAGCCAGAACACCGGTCACCACGACTGTGCCTGCGCTAAAGCCCGAGCACATCTCTTTGGCATCGAGTACGCCCGTGGCAAAAAGCACCCCTATAGCGATGAGCATCACGGCATCGGCTCTTACCTTCGTCATCAGCATCACAGCGACAACTGCCACCACGGTGATGATGGTAATCCAAGCGTCTATTCCGAGACCCCACAATATGAATATGTCACAGAGCAATCCCAATATCCAATCAGATTAGAAATTTGAGTTCAAAGATAAGCAATTTTCCCTAATTATTAATAATTTGTATACATTTTAACATATCTTCATAAAAACCATCAAGAAAGGGAACCTGCTGATGAGCAAGTTCCCTCTCCCATTTGAGATCTATATGTTGAGTTTTTGTGTTTACCAGCGACGACCTCCTCCGCCACCACCGAAGCCACCTGGGCGACCACTGCCCTGACGACCGCCCTGACGACCACCAGGTCCTCCAGGACCTCCAGGACCACCGTTGCCGAAGACACTCTTGGAGCCTCCGAAGAGATTCAGGCGATAGATGACATGAAGCATAGCATAACTCGTGATAGAGTTATACTCCGTATCAGTACGACCCATAGCCGAGATAACGCTGCTAAGCGTGGACTGCTGATGAAGGATATCGTAGAGTTGCAGCGAAATGGTAAGGGGTTTACCCTTGAGGAAACTCTGCGACAACTGAGCATTCCAGATAAGTTCGTTGGTATTCAGCGAAGCATCGTTGTAGCCGCGACGACTCTGCATGTTCATATTAGTAGTGAGAGCAGTACCCCAAGGTGCAGTAACGCCAATCATGCCACCATAGGAGAACTGCCATGTGTCGAGGTTATTATTCTCCTGCAGATCGTTACGTGAGCGGGTATAACCTACGGAACCGTTGAGTTCTACCTCGAGCCACTCGTTACGATAACTGGCTGCCAGTCGCTCGCTAAGGTTGAGCGAATTAGTAACACTCTTTTGCGACTCTTTGCTGATATCGACACTAGCATAACCCACGTAATGGTTGTAGCCCACATTGGTAAAACTGTTCACATTGAAGAAGGCAGCCGAATCGAGGGCGGTGTTGAAGACCATACCTGCATAGCCGCTCCAGTTGCCGTTGATATTCTCAGGTCTCGTGATGCGGGCACCAGTAGTCTTGTCGAGCGTTACCTTGTTGCTGATAGCATTGCTCGTGGTGTTCAAGCCTGCCCATGTGGCGATAGAGCGCTGATAGCGCTGGGTATAATTGTTGTAGAAGATACGCAGGTTCTGAGTGAACGAGGGCTTCAGGCCAGGGTTACCCTTACGGATGTTCAGTGGGTCGCTATTGTCGGTGATATCGAGCAGGTCGTTCATCGAAGGCTGACTGGTGTTGGCATTATACTGCACACGCAATTGACTCACCTCAGAGCGTTTCCAGCGGAAGTCGAGAGTAGGTGTGATATTGGTAACCGTACGTGTGGTATCGGCATGATGTCCCTGATAGTCCTGCAGGAAGTGTGACTTCTGCGGAACAAGGCGCACACCGACGTTGAAATTAAACGTCTTGCGCACAACGCGCAACATCAGTTCGATATTATGTGTATAGTTTTTGTATTCAGAGAAACGACTCAGGTTGCTATCGCGATAGGGGTCGATAGGCTGGTAAGGCTGCAAATAGGCATCCCAAGAGCGATATTCGGGCTCCCAGAGATTACCGATGATAGCAGGCACATTACTGAAGTCGTAAGTACTGCGGTCGTTCTTGGTGTAGTCATAGCGGAACTGGTAGATAAACTGCAGATATACCTGACGGAAGATGGGCTCGCTATAGGTGATGCGGGCACGATAGTTCCAGTTCTTTGTCGGAGTGAAACTATAGCGGCGCGTGTTGTAAGAGGAGTCCTTTGCCAACTGGAAGAAGCGCACGTAACTATCGTTGATCGAGCGACTTTCTCCCTCGCTCCAGTTACCGTTGAGTTGAAGGGTCAGGTTACGACCTGTAGAACTGAGTTTACGGTTGAACTGGAGCATTCCACCCAGATTTTTTGAGTCGCTATAACTGACGTTGTTCTGCTCACGTGAGTTCTTAACGATGCCAAGATTGATGAGGTTATAGAGTTCATCAAGCGGATTGACGGCCGACTGGTAGGGATCTTTGTCGAAAGTGGCCTCTTCGCTGAGGTCGAGACCGTCGTTTGAATTATAGCGGAAGGTGGGACGGAACAGGATGTTGGTCATCGAGTCGGGCTGCCACTCGATACGCATTTGTCCGTTCCAGTTGTTGGAGCGCGTATAGTTCTGAGTACGGCTGTTGCTAAACACAGTGGTGGTAGCATCATAGATTTGCTGACTGGAGCGACGAGAGAGTTGGTCTCCATCGGAATGGTTCCAGCGTATGCTACCATCAAACTTCAGTTTATCTTTATTCTCATAGTTGAAGTTAACACCAAGCATCTTGGCTGCGTTCAATCCTTGTCGCTGCTGACCCCATCGGCCTCCACCACCGCCACCAGGAAAGCCCATATCGTTGACATTATTAGCGCGGGCAAAAAGCATCACGCGGGTGTTGTTCTGCATCACTGCTCCCATCCCTCTACCAGAATAGCGATGTTTCGTTCCTGCAGCGAGATCGACATTGGCCATAATACCTTTGTTCATACCACGCTTGATACCAAAGTCGAGCACCGTTTCTTCCTCACCGTCCTGAATACCGCTGACACGAGAAAGGTCGCTCTGCTGGTCATAAGCCTTGATGCGCTCGATGATGTTCGTAGGCAAGTTCTGGAGGGCAGTCTTCGTGTCGCCCGTCATAAATTCCTTGCCATCGACGAGGATTTTCTTGACCTCTTTACCATTAATCTTGATGGTACCGTCGTCACTCACCTCGGCACCAGGCAGACGCTTGACGAGTTCCTCTACAACCGAGCCTTCGGGTGTACGGAACGCGCTCGCGTTATACATAAAGGTGTCAGCCTTAAGGGTTACCTTCGAGGCATGAGCCGTTACTGTGGCGCCCTTCAGCATGATAGCATCGGGCTCAAGCGTAATGGTGCCTGCATGATAATCCTTACCGTCCTTAATGGAGATTTTCTTACTATAGGTCTTGAAACCTACATACGTAATCTTAAGGGTATAGTTGCCATCGCGAGGCGCCTTGAAGGAGAAACTACCATTTGAATTCGTCACCGCGTTTGCTACCACTTTCTCACCACTGAGGATGGCAGCCGTCGCTTGAATGACAGCCTCTTGCGTATCCTGTTCAACAACCTTGCCCGATACTGTTCTCTGGGCGAACATCGTGACTGTCATTAACAATGCGACAGTCATGAGAATTACTTTTTTCATTGATCTACTCATGCGATTAATTGCTCATTTGACGCAGAAAGGAAAGAAAAGTTTAACCGAAGTTCAAATTTTTTCCATTTTCTTTTCGCCATTCAAATAAAAATCGTATCTTTGCACCGCAAAAATCAACTGACAAGACCAGTAACCATAGTATTCATGAACCGACAAAAGATTGTCATTGCAGAAAATCTCGAGCAGTCACTGACTGAAGCGATAAGTCTTTGTGCGCATGATCGCGTGTTTATCTTAGCCGATGAAACGACGGCGCGTTGTTGTCTGCCAGTTGTTGAAGGGTTTGCCGCACTACAGGGTGCTAAGCGTATCACCATTGGTGCGACAGATGTCCACAAGACGCTTGAATCGCTGACTCACGTCTGGGAAGAACTGGGTATAGGCGGTGCCACGCGCCACACCTTATTAATAAACATAGGCGGTGGTATGGTGACAGACCTGGGAGGCTTTGCAGCCTCGACCTTCAAGCGCGGCATCAATTATATTAATGTGCCCACTACCCTGCTATCGATGGTAGATGCCAGTGTTGGTGGAAAGACAGGCATCAACTTCAGAGGTCTGAAAAATGAGATCGGTGTGTTTAACAATGCGAATACAGTCATTCTCGACACCCAGTTCCTAAAGACCCTCGACGCAGAAAATATCCGTTCGGGCTATGCAGAGATGCTGAAGCACGGGCTCATCTCCACAGAGCAAATGTGGGCAGAGCTCATGAATTTCGACTTGGAACACCCTAATCTGCAGCAACTCAGCCTGATGGTGGCCAACAGCGTGGCTGTGAAAGAGCGCATCGTGACAGAGGATCCAACAGAGAAAGGTATCCGCAAGGCCTTGAATCTGGGGCATACCATCGGACATGCTTTCGAATCATTCGCACTGGCTCATAAACCGATACTGCACGGCTATGCTGTAGCATATGGACTGATCTGTGAACTTTACCTGAGTTGCGTCAAGACGGGATTTCCCACAGACAAGATGCGACAGACAGTACGTTTCATTCAGGAGCACTATGGAAAGTTGACCTTCACGTGTGATGACTATCCCACCCTGCTCGAACTGATGACGCACGACAAGAAGAATGTGGGCAACGACATCAATTTTACCCTGCTGGGCGGTATCGGTGATATCCGTATCAACCAGACAGCGTGTAAAGACGACATCTACGAAGCCCTCGATTTCTATCGGGAAGGCTGATCATGATAAGAGTAACCAATCAACTTAATAGACCTGATCATATTACTAACTAATCGCAGATAGGATTGCCCGGGAGGGTAGTCCTATCTCTTTTTTACGAAAGTTTTGCAATAGTCTCGGCTGTTTTGCGGGCAGGCTTGCCCGTTGCCGTCAGAGGAATCTGGGCAACATGCAGATAGATTCGGGGATGATGGAATTTGGGGAGGATGTGTTCACAGACGCTTCGGGCATCTGAGATGTCGCCTTCAGTAAGCAATACGACAACCTCGCCAAACTTCTCATCGGAACGCTTGGTGATCATGAAAGGAGCACTCAGATGCGGGCGAAGTTGGCGTTCAAGTTCCTCAGCCTGAATTTTGATGCCTCCAGAGCAGATCATATTGTCTTTACGTCCGAGGATACGGAAACGGCCTTCGGGCGACAAGACAGCAATATCGTTGGTAACAAGACGCTCTTGGCACACCTCTGGAGCATCGATGATCAGACAGCCATCGGCAGAAAGACTGAGGTTGACAGAGGGGAAGGGCGTATACCAATCGGAGGCCTCGGGACCACTGAGGCGACGAAGGGCTATGTGAGAGAGGGTCTCGGTCATACCATAAGTACTCCACACGGCATGGGGAAAAGTCTTTAGTTGGGCAGCCATCGCCTCATCGATGGCACCCCCGCCAATAATCAGATGACGGATCTCACGAAGGCGCTCACACTCTTCTGGCACCTGGAGGGAATTATAGACCTGCAAGGGCACCATTGCCGCAAAGACAAGAGGTGAGAAATGAGAACTATGAGGTGAGAGATGTGAGAGAGGATGACCACTGGGAGCAACCGTGACCAGTCGGAGTTGTCGCTCAAGAGAGCGCACCACCATCATCTTACCCGCGATATAATCGAGCGACATACAGAGCAAGGCACTATCGCCAGGACGGAGACCGAGAAAATCGCAAGTGATGCGGGCAGAGGCGAGCATACGCCGCTTCTCGACCATCATGGGCTTAGGAGCACCCGTAGAGCCACTGGTCTGCACATGCACAAACTCAGAATCGTTATGCCATTCTGCTAAAAATTCGTCTAAAGACATCATAAAACTTGATGCTGGGGTCAGGCCCCGATATAAAGTTGATCGCCCCGAATCTCAAGAGGCATGGGGATATTGTCGGTAAAGAGTTGGCCTGTGCCAAGTCCCTGGGGCATAGAGATTTGAGGACCATAGACATCAGAGGCGAACTGTGCGATGGCGTTAAGGCCGATGTTACTCTCAAGGGCAGAAGTAATCCACGAGCCAATGCCCTGTTCCTTAGCAGTCTGTATCCATTCCCTACAACCCGTCATTCCACCGTGGAGCGAAGGTTTAAGGATGATATAGCGAGGTTTGATGATATGGAGCATATGACTTTTCATCTCAGGATCGTTGACACCGATAAGTTCTTCATCAAGCGCAATAGGCAGAGGCGACTCCCGACAAAGTTCTGCCATATAGGCCCATTGTCCCTGCCGGATAGGCTGTTCTATTGAGTGAATAGCATATTGCGAGAGAAGTTCGAGTTTATAGAGAGCCTCTTCGTAAAGGAAAGCACCATTAGCGTCGAGGCGCAATTCCACTTCATGAAACGAGAAGCGAGAACGGATGCGACGGATAAGATCGAGTTCTTGCTCAAAGTCGATGGCACCTATCTTAAGTTTGACGCAACGGAAGCCTTTCTCAAGTTTTTCTTCAAGTCGTTGAAGCATCTCGTCGTAACGCCCCATCCAGACAAGACCATTGATGGGAATGCCTTCTTCGCCTCGTGAAAAAGGAGTATCGAAAAGCAGATTACCATTGCGAAGGTTCAGTAAGGCTGTCTCGAGGCCAAAAAGCATCGAGGGATAGTCGCGCACCGCCTCAACATCAATCTCGCCTGTCTGGCAGAGTTCCCGACAGAAGACGTTGAGTTTCTGTTCGTAAATCTCATCGCTGAGCACATCGCAACTCAAATCAGGCAATGGTGCACACTCTCCTATTCCAGACTTTTCGCCATCAGACAAGTGAACCAACCAAATCTTCCTGGTAGTGTAAACTCCACGCGACGTTCCTGCAGGCTGTTTGAAATGGAGCAGACGCTCCTCTATCTGATAGGTCATGGCAGTTTGGGATATTTCTTGAAGTCGGGCTTGCGTTTCTCGAGGAAGGCTTTTCCACCCTCCTGAGCCTCATCGAGAAAATAGTAGAGCATGGTGCAGTCGCCGGCGAGTTCCTGAATACCAGCCTGACCATCGAGTTCTGCATTGAGTCCAGCCTTGATCATACGCAAGGCAAGAGGAGAACGTTCCATCATGATTTCTGCCCACTCGACACACTCGTCTTCGAGGCGCTCTATAGGCACCACCTTATTGACCATCCCCATCTCCTCAGCCTCCTTGGCCGTATATTGTCGGCAGAGGAACCAGATCTCGCGGGCTTTCTTCTGACCTACGATACGAGCCAGATACGAAGAGCCGAAGCCTGCATCGAACGAGCCCACCTTTGGTCCCGTCTGTCCGAAGATGGCATTCTCGGAGGCTATAGTGAGGTCACAGACAAGGTGGAGTACGTGACCACCACCGATAGCATAGCCATTCACCATCGCAATAACGGGCTTGGGCAGACGACGGATCTGCATCTGCACATCGAGCACACTGAGACGGGGCACACCTTCTTCATCGACATAGCCGCCACGCCCCTTCACATGCATATCACCACCACTGCAGAACGCATGTTTCACATCGGCGAGGGTCTTGCCCTCAGGCACTTCAGACATCGCGCCTGTCAACAGTACTACAGAAATGTCCTGCATCTCGCGACACATCGAAAAGGCCTGCGAGAGTTCCCATGTCGTCTTGGGGGTAAAAGCATTACGGTATTGCGGACGGTTAATGGTAATCTTGGCAATACCATTATAAGACTCAAACAGAATCTCCTTAAATTCGCGTATTTGTTTCCAATCTCTTGACATAATCTATCATTATTTATATTTAATAGCTGTAAAATAGTCACGAAGCACACTTTCGTCATCGAGAGGAGAGGTAAACACCTCGAGAAGCACCGGGCGATCACTCTCTATATTTAATAAGGTATCGATTCCTGCACGCATCTCAGGCATATCAGAGGCAGACAGATAAACGATATCGTTTTGCTGACAGATACCCTCTGCACGGGTATGATGAGAGGCAGCAACAAAACTATCGCGAGCAGGACTCTGATCAAGTCCTGGAAGCATGTTGAAAATACCGCCACATCCATTGTTAAGCAGGAGAATACGGAAACGGCCAGAAAGATTCTGATTCCACAATGCGTTCTGATCGTAGAAGAAACTGAGGTCGCCGATAACGCAGAATACCTGTTTGTCGGAGATACAGGAAAAACCTGCTGCCGTAGAAAGAGAGCCCTCGATACCATTGACCCCACGATTACACCACACAGGATGCAGAGCAAAACTATTGGCAAAACGGATGGCTGTACTATTGGCATAATGCACTTCGGCATCACCCACATAACGTTCGAAATACTTCACAGCAGCCATCGACGAGTAGGCTGGTTCATAAACCGTTACGCGACTTCGGATGTCTGCCAGCAGTTCATCCCACTTCTGCACGAAGGGCTGAGGTTCCATCACCAGCATGAAGCGGATATGATCGGCTACAGCCTCAGCGTCGCCCTGAAAAACCTGCGTAAGATTCATAAAGGTATCGGTCACCTCGCCCGACTCATTCACCACCCACGTCTCCTTAGCCTTCCGCAGGAAACGCTTAAGACGTTTGCTCACGATAGAGCCGCCGGTATAAAGCACGAAGTCGGGAACGTAAGTCTCGTCATCGCCTACAAGAGTGACGGCTTCGTCGTAGAGCGGATTCATAGGCTGACCGCTAATAAGCATTGGGCGCTTAGCCTGAAGGAACATACGCGTGATGTGGCTCAGAGTTGCAGGCGACATATCGGCAGAATGACACTCTATCTTTCGTTCTGTGGGCAACTCTACGACGCTGAAGTCGAAGAGTGGTTCCGTAATGGGAACATTAATATGGACGGGGGCACAACGGACAACAAGTGCCTCGTTGACAAGACGGTTACAATACCAGCGAGTATCGTCATCGCAAGGTTCAGGCAACGAGACAGCCTTCGCCACAAATCGCCCGAGAGCATCTGGCTGCGGCAGTGTCTGACCATCAAGTTGGTCGATCCACGCGGCTGGACGATCAGCAGAGATCACAACAAGCGGCACATGCTGATAAAAAGCCTCAGCTACTGCGGGAGCAAGGTTCAAAAGCGCCGTTCCACTAGTAACACAGACAGCAACAGACCGTTTCAGAGCCTGCGCCATACCGAGGGCATAGAAGCCAGCAGAGCGCTCGTCTGTAATGGGATAACACTGGATGGAAGGACACGCATCAAGATTATGCACGATGGGTGCATTACGGCTGCCTGGACACACAACGGCATGAGTGATACCGTGAGCCACAAGCAACGAGGTGAGTATGTTTACGTTTTCTTTACTGCTATACATCTTCTCATTGTTTCAAGTTTCGCCTCTGTTTCCTGCCATTCCTGTTCGAGGACACTATCCTTTAGCAGACCGCCTCCAGCATAGAGGTGATAGCGGTAATCCGTGATGTTCATGCAGCGCAAGGAAACGTAAAGGTGAGTATCGCCTTCCGAATCGAGCATGCCCATGAACCCGCTGTAATATCGACGGGGCGTATGCTCATTACGCACAATAAACTGAAAGGCTTCACGCTTGGGCAGACCACAGACAGCAGGCGTAGGATGAAGTTGCTGCAACAGGTCTCCGATATGATTATCTGAAGGAAGGGTGAAATTAAAGTCGCTACGCAGATGTACGAGATTGGCAGCCCGCACGGTATAGGGGCCTTCTTCGTGGAAGTCACGGGTAAACTGTTCGAGACACTCAGCAATATAAGTAGCAACGTAACGCTGCTCCTGAATATTCTTTGTACTCCAACTGACAGACTCGCCCTCGCCTTTGAGATTCTCACCTTCGAGCCGCATGGTGCCAGCCAAGGCGATGGTGCGCCAATGATGATTGCCACCTTCAAGCAATATTTCTGGAGTGGCCGTAAGCCAGAATCCACTTCTCTCGGTATAGACGAGGGCGATAAACATGCGGGGATACAGGTTGCAGGCTGTATGGAAATATACCATAGGATCTACCGCCTCTTCTACGGTCTCCTCGGCACAGCGTGCAAGAACTATTTTCCGGAATGCACCAAGAGAAAGTTGTGCGTGATAATTAGCAAAATCAATCGCATAAGTGGAGTTCGGGACAGCATCGCGATTAAAGTTCTCTGACTCCTGCGCCCTATATGGAATCGACTTGATGGGTAACTGTTCTACCCTATCTGGACGTATGAGTAGGATAGGCTGATCGGCTCTCACCTCAAAGGGGGCTACGACGAAACCGCGACGTTCGTTCAGTTCTTTGCACGATAACAACTCGGAAGGCTCACCCGATGTCTGCTCAACGATAGTGGCATAGTCGGCATATGGCAAACGATAGACTGCAAATCCCGACATCACTTCCTGCTTTTAATGACATAGTTTGTGACCCTCACGTTGGAGATAAGATCACCGGATGTATCACGGATATCGACATTCCACACGTGGAGAGTGGTTCCCTGATGGAGCAGTCGCGCATAAGCCGTTACGGTGTCGCCTTCGGCCACAGCCTTCACATGACTGCCACTCACCTCGATACCCACACAAGCACATCCTGGACAGAGCGATGAAGAGCCTACACCAGCGACATTCTCTGCAAGAGCCAAAGAGGCACCACCACTTAAAAAGCCGAAAGGCTGACGATTACGTTCGTCAACCTTCATGCGGGCCATACAGGTATCGTCCTCAGGCGTGGAGATAAACTCCATGCCGAGGGCGGTACTCAGGTTAGGTTTTGCGTTGATAATCTCGTTTATATTATCTACATTCATTCTATTTAAACAAAGAATACTCAGGAACGCTCCAGGCGAGGGCACTAGCACCCAGCACGTCACGCTCACGATCATTTAACTTAGAAGTAAGAATCTTCACTTTTCCACGAAGATTCCCGAAGACGTGAGATTCAAAGGATTCGTACATCGGATCGACGAGCCACTTTCCAGCATGAGAGATGCCACCCGTCAGGATGATAGCCTCAGGATCGACGATAGAGGCATAGTTGGCCATTGCCAGACCCAGAATATAACCTGTACGGCGATAAACCTCTATAGCAAGTTCGTCGCCCTGATCGCAGCACTCGGCAATCGTACGTGGTGAAAGTTTATCAAGACTGCGCATCAATGAGGGCTTATCCGAGCCCTGCATGAGTTCACGCGCCGTCTGAACAATACCTTTTGCACCGACATAGGCCTCAAGACAACCTCTGTGACCACAGCCACACTGACGGCCATTATCGTCAACACAGGTATGACCGAACTCTCCGGCATAGCCGAACTGTCCCTGATGCTCGATGCCTTCTGCGAAGAAGCAACTGCCGAGCCCCACACCCAGACTGAGGATGATAAAGTTGCGCATGCCGTGGGCACTTCCATAGGCTTGTTCACCAAGCGCAGAGATATGGGCATCATTAGAAAGGCCCACAGCCAGACCAATCTGCTCACGTAGCATCACAGCCAGAGGGATGACACCCTTCCAAGGCAAGTTTGCCGCATTCTCAATACAACCAGACACCGAACTTGCACTCGGCGCACTGACTCCGATAGAACGGATAGTCTCATAACCTCCATTACTCTCTACGAGCATCACGATTTTCTCGCTCAAGGCCTTGACGAAGTCGTTGATGTCAGCAAACTCTTCCGTAAGGAACGAATCCTCAGCAATGATATTACCACGAATATCGATAATGGCATAAGTGGTACGCTCATTACTGATATCAACACCGACGACTCTTGATTTGATTTTGATCTCTTCCATTTAATAAAATGTCTTTAGTTATGTTGTTGGGGGTCTATTTAAACAGAGAATATTCTTTGACGTCCCAGGCGAGTGCGCTCGCACCCAGCACGTCGCGCTCACCCTCCTTGAGGATGGATACGAGGATACGCGTCTTATTCCTGATGTTATGGAACACGTGCTCGTCGAAGGAAACGCGCATCGGCTTCAACAGCCATTTGCCAGCCGCTGTCATGTCGCCCGTGAGGATGATGGCCTCAGGATCGAGCACGGAAGCATAGTTAGCCAGTCCGAGTCCCAACATATCACCTATACGATGGAACACCTCGACGGCGCCCTTGTCGCCTTTCTCACAACAGTCAACGAGGGGACCGATGGAAAACTCCTTCAGGTCGCTGAGCAGCGTAGGCTCCTTGATGTCAGCAATCACCTCTTTGACGGTGGTTACCAACCCTGCTTCAGAACAATAGGTCTCCAGACAGCCTTTATGACCGCAACCGCACTGACGGCCATTTACCTGCACGCAAGTATGGCCCACCTCTCCGGCAAAGCCGTAATAGCCCATATGTGGCTGACCGTTAGAGAAGAAACAACTACCCAGGCCTCCGTGACTGGTGGAAATGACGATGAAGTCTTTCATACCGTGAGCCGAACCGTACGATTTCTCGGCCAGAGCAGTGATATGGGCATTGTTGGCAAGAGCCACAGCCAAGCCCAGACGATCGCGAAGCATTGCTGCCAGCGGGATACTACCCTTCCAAGGGAGATTTGCCGCATTTTCAATACAGCCTGTCATCAAATTGGCACTGGGAGCACTGATGCCCACAGAGCGGATTGTCTCATAGCCTCCGTTTTCTTCTACCAAGGCAACTATACGCTCACTGAGAGCAGCAACGAAATCATGGACATCGGGAAAATCCAATGTAGAGAAATGATCCTGTGCCACGATCTCACCTCTTATATCTACCACTGCGAAGGTGGTTTTCTTCACCCGGATATCAATTCCGATTACACGGGTTTTGATCTTGTCTACACTCTCAACAGTATCCATATTTTCGTTCCTATAACATTTTTCTTGACCGTTGTATGATACGACAGGTATTTAGTTATGTGTTGCAAATATATGTTTTTTTTCATTACCAACCAAATCTTTGCACTTTTTTTTTGCAAATATTTACCCTATCCTTGCTTTTTTCAATAGAAATTCGTAACTTTGCAGCCATAAATGCAAATATATTTGAGAAAAAGATGAACGTTTTAGAACTTAGTGAACAGGAAATCGGAAGGCGCCAAAGCCTTCAGGAACTGCGCTCGATGGGTATCGATCCCTATCCTGCAGCCGAGTTCCCTACTAATGCATTCAGTACAGAGATTAAGGAAAATTTCAAAGACGACGAGGAAAGAGAAGTGACAATCGCCGGTCGTATGATGAGCCGTCGTGTCATGGGTAAGGCATCGTTTGCCGAGCTTCAAGACTCTAAAGGTCGTATTCAGGTGTACATCACGCGCGATGATATCTGTCCTGGTGAGAATAAGGACTTATATAATAATGTGTTCAAGCGTTTACTCGACATTGGCGACTTCATCGGTGTGAAGGGTAAGGTGTTCCGCACCCAGACTGGTGAGATCTCTGTACATGCCTCTGAACTGAAACTGCTCTCTAAGAGTCTGAAGCCGTTACCTATTGTGAAATATAAGGACGGTGTGGCTTATGACAAATTCGATGATCCCGAGCTCCGCTATCGCCAGCGTTATGTCGACCTGGTGGTCAACGAGGGCGTGAAGGATACCTTCC
>JAEEGI010002708.1_pt1 | contig 42981 bp, 38 predicted proteins | sample 8958751 | NCBI WGS metagenome assembly JAEEGI01 (sample SAMN16246545, study PRJNA631951) | gut metagenome | biome: gut microbiome; feature: rumen; material: KS-attached | host: Bos | place: Iran: Karaj | collected 2018-10 | reverse complement strand
CTCCCTCTTTCTTCTCGGGATGAACTTCTTCTATAACGACATCAGAATCAAGCTTCTCGCTTGCCTTTATCGTCTCGGTGCCTTCCTCATTCTCTCTTGAAAGGTAAATGTCATAAGGCATGAATGAACAGTACTTCTCGATAACCTCTCTTGCCTTGTACTCATTGCAGAACTCAAGGCAGTCCTCGGAAAGGTGTAATGTAATTGTTGTTCCAACCTCTTTCTTGTCTCCGTCAGACATCTCAAAGTCAGAACCGCCGTCGCATGTCCAGTGAACAGATGCCGCATCGGACTTATATGAAAGAGTATCAATATCAACAGAATCAGATACCATAAATGTTGAATAGAAGCCAAGACCGAAATGTCCTATGATCTGATCCGCATTAGCTTTATCTTTATACTTATTAAGGAAATCGGTTGCTCCCGAAAAAGCCACCTGATTGATATACTCTTCAACTTCCTCGGCAGTCATGCCGATTCCGTTATCCGTAATCTTAATAGTCTTCTCTTTATCATTGAGCACCACGTCAACACGGGGCTTAAAACCTTCAGGAAGTTCATATTCGCCCATCATATCCATCTTGCGGATCTTTGTAACCGCATCGCAGGCATTTGAAATTACTTCCCTGTAAAAAATGTCATGATCCGAATAAAGCCATTTCTTTATTATCGGAAACATATTCTCGCTATTGATTGAAAGATTACCTTTTTTTGAAGCCATAACTCTCACTCCTTTGCATCATTTCAGTATAAGTACGGATCCTGTCACCCATCACCGTACAAATAAAAGTTTAATTCCCTAAACCACAAAAGTCAATAAAAAATTAGCACTCACCAAACATGAGTGCTAACAAGCCTACATCGATTCAATCCTCGCCATTTACAGCCTACCACACAGGCACCGCCGCACAGATGCATGGCCGAGCTGCTCCGTCGCTTGATTTCATGGGGCTCCCAAATCTGCTCTGAAATTCCATCGGCTCAAAACTCCATTCGGTCCGCCCAATAGCCGGAGCCATAGGCTTATGTTTTTGAGGATTTCACGAGAGGCCACATTTTTATGGGGTTCCGACCGTTTTTCCTGCGCATGTTGAGACGTTGTTTGAGCATCCCGATGTCTTTATCGGAAATGTCATACGCTGCTTTGCAGCTATAAAAATAAGCAAAGCCACTCTCGCAAACTTTTTAAGCTTGCAGAGATGGCTTTGTTTATTTTTATACGCCCGCACATGCGGGCTATGACATTTCCGATAAAGACATCGGGATGCGAGTTTAGTCGAAACATGCGCCATAAAAGAAAAACGATCGGAACCCCATAAAAATGTGAGTCGGAGTGATTGCGAAAAAACATAAGCCTATGGCTCCGGCTATCGGGCGGACCGAATGTCAAACAATGAGCCTAAAAGCGGAATTTCAGAGCAGATTTGGGAGCCGCATGAAATCCTAAGCTCTCTCGCAATGCTCGGCCATGCATCTGTGCGGCGGTGCCTGTGTGGCAGTCTGTAAATGGCAATGCTGTGAACGATGCACTTAGTTTATTCGTATTTGGATGCTACGTACTCTGAGTAGCTCATTCCCGCATATTTCTTGAAGCAGCGGCTGAAATAGTTGGGATCGGGGATACCGACTTCGGCGGCAGCCTGATACATCTTTACATTTCCTCCCGCAATCTGCATGGCTTTTTTCATGCGAAGATTTGTCAGGTATTCGATGAAATTGCTCCCCGTCTCCTGCTTGAATTTTCTTGAGAGATAACTTGCGCTAAAGCCGAAGTGCTGTGCTATGTAAGCAAGGTTCAACTTGGAATCCGCAAAGTTGTCCTCTACATATTTTTTTATCAGTTCGGTTGTATTGCTCTCATCCACAGCCGGTGCAACATGCTCGCTCTTTTGCTCCTCCCAGGTGTCACTTGATGCATCAAGCATCTTTTTTACCCTCTCAAGGACCTTTGTGATCTCCGTTCTGACCATAGGCTTTAGCATATAGTCAAAAACCGGAAGACTTACGCATTTCCTTGCATATTCAAACTGGTTGATCGCAGTCATTATTATTATTACAAGATTCGGATATCGCCCTGTCGCGGTCTGGGTAAATTCAATGCCGTCCATAAAAGGCATCGAAATATCCACAAATGCTATATCCGGCTTCAGATCGTCAATAACATTTATGGCTTCTATGCCGCTTGCCGCTTCTCCGACAACTTCCATGCCCAGCTCTCCCCAATTTATCGCTGCGCGCATGAGTTTCCGAGCCGACTCCTCATCGTCTATTATCATAACCCTATAATTTCTGTCCATCGCCTACGCCCCTTATTGCCATTTCTTCCGAAATAATAAACTCTATCTCAGTGTATTCCCCTACTTCACTGTCAATCCTGACAACATCGTTACTTCCGCAATAAATCCTGATTCTTTCGATAGTTCCCCAAAGTCCGAAACTCTCGCCCTCGATCTCTCCTTTAAAATTCCTGTCCGAGTGCAGGATCTTGTCGATCTGTTCCTGTGTCATTCCGACACCGGTGTCACGAACTTTTAGATGAAGAAAACCATCTTCAAGCTTAGAACTTATTTTTATACTTCCCTTCTCTCCTTTCATTCTGATACCGTGATATATACTGTTTTCCACAAGTGGCTGAAGTATCAGCTTGGGAAGAATGAACTTCCCCGTCTTTTCATCTATATCATACTCATCTTCGAATATGTCTCCATAGCGGAGCTTTTGAAGCGCCAGATAATCTTTTACAATCTGCACCTCTCTTGAAAGAGGTATGACTCTGTCTCCCTTGCTCAAAAAATTTCTGTAAAAGCTTCCGAGTATCTCAAGTGAATCGTGAACCTTCACCGCTCCCGCATCAAGTGCAAGAAAACCTATAGTCTCAAGTGAATTGTACAAAAAATGCGGTTTTATCTGTTCCTGTAAGACTCGCATCTCAGCTCTCTGAAGAGTTTTTTCCTTTTCGATCAAAGTAGCGATAAGCTCATTGACGTGATCGATAAGATTGTTGTAATCGTCCTTAAGCATATCAAGCTCGCTTGAAGGCATCTCTATATCAATCGTCTTAAGGTTTCCGGTCCTCTTATTTTTTTCCATTGACTCGGAGAGCTTATATATGGGATCAGTTATATCCGTTTTGATAAAAAGTCCCATATGAATCGCCAGAACAACAAACACGAGTAAAAGCACCATCAAAACATACAAGATTCCATACGGTATACCTTCCGTTCCGTACTTGGATACCCTGATTATCACGATCGGATAATTGTCGACGCTGCACGCCGATAAAAGCATACGCTTGTTGGCGACTTTTATATTTTTATTCTTTATCCCTCCGACTGCAAAACCGGGGCTGTAATAATTCAAATAGTCTTCATTTCCTGCAATAAAGCTGCCATCCGAGCCCAGAATGCAGATATTGTCATAGCGAAGCTTATTAAGCATATCCTGAAAAACATTTGATGATATGTTCATCATCATTATTCCGATACGCTTCTGTGAATTGATGTCATTTATTGACCTCTCTATCGTAACCAGTGGCTTATCATCGATTCTCCTTGCAACGCCTCCGCAATTCAAGGTAACTGTGGCTCTTCCTTCATTGGAATATATGGCCTCTCTCCACTCCCCTGAATTCATAAGGTCTTGATCGTACTTATATGAGATTCTGTTGGTTGAGACCATTTTTTTATCTTCTCTGAATGCCATGACAGAATCCACACCTTCTGCCGCATTCAATATATCCATCATCCCGTATCTGGCATCATTTGTCATGTTGTCATCAACGGCATTTATATCCGCTTTAAGAAATGTCACGAGCCTTCTGTCTGTTATAACAAGCCTCGAAACATCCATATAGTTTTTCAGATCGGAACTTATATTGTTTGAAAGAGCTTTTATCACACTTTCCGATTCTCTTGCAACATATGCTCTACGCTCTTTTTCAGTAATGATATAAGTCGATATCAAAAAAGACACAAAAACTATCATTACAATTCCAATCAAGGTGCTTCTGAAACTTGATGAAAGCGTAGTCTTTTTGTTTTTATCCCCAATCTGATCGATCATCTTCTTCCCCTGTTGAAAAGTAAAAATATCAATAACCGTTCTATAAAAAGATACCATTTTTTCCTACTATTCGCAAAATACAAAAGACCCGGCAATGAATGTATGCCGAGTCTCTATATTCAATATTCAATTATAAACCAACATCAACCCTTAACCGCTCCGGCAATAAAGCTGTCCTGAATCTTTCTGCTTAAGAATACATAAGCAATAAGAGTCGGGAATGTTGCTATTACAAGAGCCGCACCAATCGGGCCCCAATCAGTCGTGTATGCACCCGACAAAGCCTTAATACCCACAGGCAATGTTCTGTGCTTCTGATCTGAAATGAATACGTTGGCAAACATGAACTCGTTCCAGCACTGAAGGTATGCATAGATACCTACTGTTGAAAGAGCGGGCTTCATAAGCGGCATAATGATCTTAAAGAATGTTCCAAAAAGACCGCATCCGTCAATTATCGCAGCTTCATCAAGGTCATACGGAATATCTACCATGAATCCTGTACAAATAAGAATTGACATTGAAAGTGTAAAAGCTGAGTAAGGAACAATAAGTGTTGAATACTTATTGAGCCAGTGAAGCTTTGAAAGCACTACATATACAGGTACGATCGAAGCCTGAAGCGGGATTGTAAGTCCAAGCATAAAGAATGCATTTGTGAGCTTACTGAGTCTCCATTTAATACGTGTAAGTGCATATGTTGCCATCATAGCGGCAATAATTGAAATACCTATTGAAACCACTGTAACAAGTAAACTGTTAAAAAAGTACAGTGCCATATTACCGGTTCCTAAAGCTGAGCTATAGTTGGACCACAACCAATGCTGTGGAAGTCCGATAATATTTGCTCCGAAAATTTCGTCATTTCCCTTAAGAGAGAAAGTAAACATGAAATATATCGGGAATAAATTGATTATCGACCAGATAACCAAAAGTATATATACAAATGTTTTTTTCTTTCCTACCATCATTAATTATCCTTTTCCTTAAATGCAGCACTAATTAGTAACGCAAAAGCGAAGCACAGAGCAATAAGCATCACAGAGATCGTACTTCCCATTCCGTATCTGTTTCTCAAGAACAACATGTACTCGAGCAATGTACTCGGTACTTCGGTTGTCTGATAAGGACCTCCGTCGGTCAAGATACGAACAAGGTCGTATGTCTTAAGTGAACCTGTCACCGCAAAGATAACACTGACTCTGATGATAGGCTTAATGATCGGGATAACAATGAATCTGTCTGTCTGCCACTTAGTTGCACCGTCAATCATTGCGGCCTCTCTAAGATCGGGTGAAACACCCTTTACTCCGGCATACATAAGAAGCATGTGATATCCGACATACTGCCAGATTGTAGGAACTACAATACTTCCAAGTGCAGTCTTTGGATCGCCGACCCAAATATGCTTCAGACTTCCCAAATGAATTGCTTCAAGGAATCTGTTCAAGATACCGTAATCGGGGTTGTAGATTTTAAGCCAAAGCTGACCTATAACAACCGTTGAAATAAGCACGGGCATGAAGAAAACTGTAAGGTAGAAACGCTCGCCCTTCGGCTTTCTTCCAAGTATAAGCGCAAGCAATAATGCAAGCGGTAACTGTATAAATACTGAAAATAGTGCCAATATAAGTGAGTTCTTCAATGAGATCATAAATTTAATGGATCCGTTGGTGAACAGCTCTTTATAATTGGCTAATCCTATGAATGTTCCATCGGTAAACCCATTCCAGTCATATAAACTTTTATACAAAGAAACTAAAATGGGAGCAATTAAAATACTAACGAATAAAAGTAATCCGGGAAGCAGAAATACAAAGACTGCCAGCCCTTTTTTCAACTCCTTATTCCTCTTCTGTTTTAACGCACTCTTATCTCTTTCCATACAAAATAACCTTCCAATAAAATACGGTTCTTCCTATGCTTCCCATTGGAAGCACAGGAAGAACCAAAATAAAATCATTTTAGATTTACAATATCTGTAAAGGAATTACTTAATATCCTTTGCAAGACCTTCGATGAATCCTTTTCCGTCAATCTGGCATCCATAAACCTGATCAACATATGAAAGGTATGTCTGAGCCTTATCTGCTGCCATAGCTGTATCTCCGAAGAGAACCATGTAATCAGACTTCTGAACGATCTCTGCAACGGCCTGTGTAAGAGGATTTACAGCACTTGTATCACCGTAAGGTGTCCATGCAGGAAGTCCGCATCCATCAAGGTATCCGTAGTGGCAGATAAGCTTACCAAGCTCGAATGTGTAATCAGCAGCTGCTGCAGCGTTAGGTGAAGAAGCTGCAACTGCAAGTGTATCTGAAGGTCCACCGATGAGCTGTCCAAGCTTTGACTTGTCAGCGTTGATTACAGGGAACTCACCAACCTTAACCTTAGGCAAGAACTCAGCATTTGCTGCGAAGTCTGCACAGTTCCATGTACCATTCATGTAGAATGCATACTTGCCTGCCATGAAGTTAGCCTTAACTTCATCGTTTGAAAGACCGATTCCTGAAGGATCGAAGTATCCGTCTTTGATGAGCTTCTGGAATGTATCAACAGAATCAGCAACGTCCTGGTTGTTCCATGACTCATTGCCTGCGAAGATAGCGTCAAGTGTCTCAGCGCCTGCACTCTTCTCGATGATAGACTCAAGATACTCAGTTACGCACCATGTTTCCTTACCTGCACATCCGAAAGGAATCTTGCCCTTAGCCTTAAGAGCATCACAGCACTTAATGAAATCTTCATAAGTTCCGGGAATCTCATCATATCCTGCTTCTTTAAGGATATCCATGTTAGCGAAAAGACCTACAATATTCATTGTAAGCGGAACACCGTAGTGTTTTCCGTCAAATGTTGTGTTCTTAAGCATAGCTTCAGGAAGCTCGTTCTTATACTTCTCGTATGCTTCGTCAAGGCACTGTACCTTTCCTGCGCTTACGAAGTCACCGAGGAATGCACATGACCATGTAAAGAAAATGTCAGGCATTTCATTAGCTGAAACTGCAGCTTTGATCTTTGTCTTGTAAGACTCGTTCTCAAAAGCCTCCCAGTTCAAAGTAACATTTGGATGGTTTGTCTCCATCTCCTTAATAGCTGTCTCGTAAGACTTACGGTTTGAATCACTCTCTGTAGCGATACACCACATGTTAAGAGTAATAGGGGTGCTGTCATCTAACCCTGCGCCTGCAGCACTTGCTTCTGCTCCCGCATCTGCTCCTGCATCCGCTCCTGCCTCTGTTGCTGCTGCCGCGCCGTTGTCACCTGACTCTGCAGGTGCTGAAGCTGTATCTCCGCATCCAACAAGAGAAAGAGTCATCACGCCCGCCAATAACATTGAAACTAAACGCTTCTTCTCCATTTCATACCTCTCCTTCTTAATAATGGTTTTGACAGACAAGCTGCCATAATTTATCGTAAACGCGCCATGCGTTTCGATTACGTTGTGCCCTCATCCTTCTTGGTCGTATCCTTAGCCTGAGTCTTGACTAAAGGCCAGGGATAATCGATCGTAAGTTCCTTACCGGCCAAAGAATAATAGAACGTTGCATCCGGCAGGGGTGCATCATACATAAGTTTTACACTGGAATTAGCTTCATCCACTGAATAGTGGCCGTAGAAGGCATCCTCCTCACTAAATTCCAACTTAGGCGCGGGTAAAAATCTGAAAACATTGTTACCGCAGGCCCAATTCCCAACAATCCCATCAGGGTCCCCTTCATCCTGATATTCATACACCGATGCTATATAAAAAACCATTTTTTCATTATCAATGTAGTATCTGTGCTCTATCGAATTACCATCCTTATCTGTAAGAGTGATACTGTCGTCATCCTTAACATATGTGTAATCCTTGCCCTCGAAAACAGCCTTGCCGTCATCATAAAGAGCCAGATACTCTTCAGTTGGCTCATAATCTCTTGCCCATGATTCGATTTTATTGGCAGAGCCGCAACCGGTGGGGATAAGCATCACCATAGTAAGTGCAAGTATTGTCAAAGTCGTTTTTAAGTTTTTCATGCTTATCATCACCTCTGTGTAATTTTGATACTACTGATAACAATATAAACGATTAAGTAAATATTCTGAACATATTTTTTTTACTTTATGAAGCACTTTTTTTACTTCTTGACCATAAATCAAAGAATTTTCATGTTTTATTTGTGCATATTGCCAGTGGTAGCGCTTCCATTTTGTTTAAAGTGGATAAAAATAGACGTATGACCCTTGCAAAAGCAAAAATCATACGTCAATTTGACATCTTCTATTAAATTATCACTTTTTCGGAAAATGTTTCTGATAAACATCCATCATCCCTTTTGCCGTAACTTCGGGATTGTTACCTATGGTCACACTGCTCCACAGTTTTTCGTTGAGCTGTTTGTTCAGTTTGGCAACGAAGCTGTCATACTCTTCACCAAAAACTTCGCGCTTTCTCTGCTGAACGATCTTAGCCTTATTGGCTTCAGTTTCTTCCAGATTGAATTTACTGATGCACTTGATTATTGCATATCCCTCGCTTGTCGCAAAGACACTGCTCACCTCATCGCCTCCGAGATTAAACGCAACGCCTTCGTAATCGGGCTGTTCGCCCCCTTTTCCAAAAGAGAGTTCAGTTTTGTCGGCCTCATTATACTCAAGCATGAGTTCTTCAAAACTTGCGCCTTCATCTTTAATTTTTCTGTAAATCCCATCAGCTTTGGCTTTGGCAGCCGCCTTATCGGACTCGCCAAAATCCACTTTGTTTCCGTTGGCATCAAGCGAATATGTTTTTATAAGAATCTGCTCAATCGTTATCGTTCTGGCTTCATCATCACTTATCTCGGGATTGATATCTTTGATGATATCGTTATAGAGCTTATCGGCAAGCGCCTGGTCCTTGTATATGCACGCAATGTCTTCCTTCGTGATCCCATCCATGGCTGCTATATCGGCCTCGGAAAGCGTTTCATAATACTCAGCCGCTGCTTCTTCCGCTTTCTGGTTCTCTTTATCGTCAAGCACAATTCCCTTTTCAGCTGCCAGAATATCCATCGTTTTTATCTGCGCAATCTTGGCAAGAACAGAATCTTTCAGCCTATCCTCAACAGTCTCATTTCCGGCTTCGCAGTTCCATATTCCTTCTCCAAAGCTGGCCTCATACCCTTCCCTGGTATTTAAGAGATACGCCTTGGCTTCCTTTAAGGTGCACACCGTGTCTTCTATCCTGAACACTTCATCCTTAGCAAAACCCGTGGTAAATACTATTTTGACAGGCTTATCGGACGATCCGCATCCCGTTAAAAAAACAAAGGAACAGGCGGCGACCACTGCCGCAATTCTTCCTGCTATTATATTGTGTTTATGTTCGCCGCTCCGTCTTTTGTTTTTCACTTTTTATTACCCGATCCGATCTGTTATTTTTCGCTGCAGCGATACTGAACGGGAGTCATACCGAATCTCTCTTTGAAGAGGCGGTTAAAATGCTCAACGTTCTGATATCCCGATGCTTCAGCTACTTTTTCGACCTTCATATTTCCGTTTCGCAAAAGAGTACTTGCCTTGTTAAGTCTTATCTGCTTTACATTCTCACCGAAAGTCATTCCCGACTTATCCTTTATAAATTTGGACAGATAAGGCTTTGAAAGGAAGAACTGCTTGGACAGATCATCAAGAGTGATTGTAAGGTAGTTCTCCTGAATATAATTCATGATCGCATTGATCCTCACATCTCTCACATCCTTGTTGTTCTTAACGGCATCGAGCTGATTGACCGCAACAACAAGAGCGTTTATTGAAGACTTGATGATATCCTCGTCAATTCCGACTCCCCAGTATTTCTTGCCTTCAACGGTAATTCCCACATATGTGCAGGCCTTTGATGAAGAACCTCTTGAAAGAGCGTGCTCTTCATATGTTGAAAGCTCGTACTTTATTCCAAAATACTGCTTGATGGCATTACTTACAGCATCGAGACGTCCGTTTCCGTTTGCCTCAACAACCTGCTGGGCATCAAGATGATTGATCTTGACTTCTGCAAGTATTCCTTCCTTCTGCTTGAAGTGACATTCATCAATCTTAAATACATGATTGTTGTGAACGTACTTATCCTCAAAGATCTGATAGATACGCATGGGAGAAAGCTCCGCATGTTCTCTGTCCGAAATGTCCTTGATCGTATAGCTGACATCTTCCTGCATTTCTCTGGGAACCATCATACCATAATTATTCTTAAGAATATAGCTTACGCCACCTTTTCCTGACTGGCTGTTGATCCTGATAACGTCTCCGTCGTACTCTCTTCCGATATCCTTGGGATCGATGGGAAGATAAGGAACCGACCAGATGCCGTTGTCCTTCTTAAGCTCATGCCAGTTGAATCCCTTGGAGATAGCATCCTGGTGAGATCCTGAAAATGCAGTGAAGACAAGTTGTCCTGCATAAGGCTGTCTCTCATAGATACGCATTCTTGTAAGTTTCTCATATGTCTCTCCGACCTGAGGAAGATGTGAAAAATCAAGCTTCGGATCAACGCCGTGTGAATACATATTAAGAGCAAGTGTAACGATATCGACGTTACCTGTTCTCTCACCGTTTCCGAAAAGAGTTCCTTCGATTCTGTCGGCACCTGCAAGGCATCCAAGTTCTGCATCACCGATGCCTGTTCCTCTGTCATTGTGAGGATGAAGAGAAAGAGTTACAGCCTCACGGTACTTAAGTGAGTTATGTATATATTCAACCTGTGTCGCAAATACATGAGGCATGGAATTTTCAACGGTTGTAGGAATATTGATGATCACCTTGTTTTCTTTGGTAGGCTTCCATACATCAAGAACGGCGTTACATACTTCAACAGCGTAATCAACCTCTGTTCCGGGGAAGCTTTCCGGTGAGTATTCAAAAGAGAAGTTTCCTTCCGTCTCTTTTGCAAGCTTATCAAGAAGCTTAGCTCCTTCAATAGCGATCTTTTTAACTTCATCTTTATCTTTTTTGAATACCTGCTCACGCTGAGCAACAGATGTTGAATTGTAAAGATGAATGATAGCTCTGGGCGCCCCCTTTACAGCCTCAAATGTTCTCTTGATGATATGCTCTCTTGCCTGTGTAAGAACCTGAACTGTAACATCATCGGGAATCATATTTCTCTCAATCAAAGTTCTTGCAAATTCATATTCTGTAACAGAAGCTGCAGGGAAACCGATCTCAATCTCCTTGAAGCCGAGCTTTACTAGCATTGTGAAGAATTCAAGCTTCTCCTCAAGACTCATGGGCTCAATAAGCGCCTGGTTTCCGTCTCTTAAGTCAACACTGCACCAGATGGGCGGAGTCTCGATATGATCCTTTTTCACCCAATTATATGTTGCCTTAGGAGGCATATAGTACTGACACTGATACTTCTGATAATTATCCATTATTCATCTGCTCCTTGATTTCTTGATATTTTTTATCATAATCGAATTAAAATATCTCAGTTTTGTTGATGGATATTATGATATCACATTTTTTCACAAATAAAACATGGCAAAATTAATCATTTTACTTGATGTATTTTGCCATGTCGCTGTAAAAACTGTATTATTTCTCTGAATTTAGCCCAAAATATCTATATACTCGCCGTTGAGTGCCTTGTTCATGCTGCGGACAGCGCAGAACTTACCACACATTGAACAGGTATCGTCATACTCAGGAGCTCTTTCGTCTCTTATCTTCTTTGCTGTCTCGGGATCGAGTGCGCACTCCCACTGCTTATCCCAGTCAAGAACTCTTCTGGCATCACCCATCGCATTGTCGCGGTCCATAGCATGTGGAATCTTCTTTGCGATATCTGCCGCATGAGCTGCGATCTTGGAAGCAATGATTCCCTGCTTAACGTCATCTACATTCGGAAGCGCAAGATGCTCAGCAGGTGTTACATAGCAAAGGAATGCCGCACCTGAAGCTGCCGCGATGGCTCCTCCGATTGCTGAAGTGATGTGATCGTATCCGGGTGCAATATCTGTAACAAGAGGGCCAAGTACATAGAAAGGAGCTCCCATACAGATTGTGTTCTGAATCTTCATGTTGGCTTCTATCTGATCCATAGGCATGTGTCCGGGACCTTCGACCATTACCTGAACATCTTTTTCCCAAGCTCTCTTTGTGAGCTCGCCAAGTCTTACAAGTTCCTCTATCTGACAGACATCGCTCGCATCCGCAAGGCATCCCGGTCTGCAGGCATCACCGAGTGAAATTGTAACGTCATACTCTCTGCAGATCTCAAGGATTTCATCATAGTACTCATAAAAAGGATTCTCATTTCCTGTCATACACATCCATGCAAATACAAGTGAACCTCCTCTTGATACGATGTTCATCTTTCTCTTGTGCTTCTTGATCTGCTCTATTGTCTTTCTTGTAATTCCGCAGTGGAGTGTCACGAAATCAACGCCATCTTCTGCGTGAAGTCTTACAACATCGATGAAATCCTTTGCCGTAAGCTCAGCAAGATCCCTCTGATAGTGAATAACACTGTCATATACGGGAACCGTGCCTATCATTGCAGGGCAGGACTCTGTGAGCTTTTTTCTGAAAGGCTGTGTATTTCCGTGGCTTGAAAGATCCATGATAGCCTCAGCTCCCATGTTTACCGCAGCCATAACCTTTTCCATCTCGATATCATAATCCTTGCAATCTCTTGATACACCAAGGTTTACGTTGATCTTGGTTCTGAGCATTGAACCAACGCCCTCGGGATCGATACATTTGTGGTTCTTATTTGCGGGAATCGCGATTTTTCCTTCCGCAACAAGTGCTCTTATGAACTCAGTATCACGATACTCTTTTTTTGCAACCGCCTCCATCTCCTTGGTCACGATTCCTTTGCGTGCCGCCTCCATCTGTGTTGAATACTCTCTCATTAAATCCTTCTCCTATTCTGATTTTTTTATATTTAGGGTTTAATAAACTAAATTTTGCCATGTTTGATATTCGAATCGTCCCGTTTCTTCGAAATTCTCGCGATTCTATATCATAAATATACGTAGTCGTTGTAAACCGGCTGAAGTCCTTCGCTTTCAATATCTTCGTACATTCTGTTAAGGCTCCTTCCGTCCGATATTTCAAACTGCTCATCTCCGGATTGTTCACTTTTTTCTTTTCCCGAATACTTCTCTTCGTGGTCGCCGATTCCTGTCGATACTCCTGCAGATACCTTGGTTGCCGCGATCTTCACGATTCCGTTTCTAAACTCCGCCGTTTCTCTCGACGAAACCGTTATTCCACAGAACGGAAGGAATATCCTGTATGCGCACAGTATCTGGCAAAGCTGCCTCTCGCCCACATCAAGCGGATTTATGGTCTCGTTGTTGATAATGGGACGAAGCCTTGGGCATGACAAAGACATCTCGGCATAAGGATATTTTCTTTGCAAAAAATATACATGAAGCGCCGAAGCAAGCGCATCTTTCCTGAAATCCGAAAGCCCCAAAAGCGCAGAAAAAGCTACGCCGCGCATTCCGCCCATAAGCGCCCTCTCCTGTGCATCGAACCTATACGGCCAGACTCTCTTGTTGCCCATAAGATGCAGCTGTTCATATCTGACTGTATCATAAGTTTCCTGAAATACAGTGACATAATCGACGCCGCATTCATGAAGATACTTATAGTCTTTGACATTCACGGGATAAATCTCAATCCCAACCATTCGGAAGTACTTTCTTGCGATCTTACATGCCTCTCCGATATACTCAATATCCGAATTGGCGGGACTCTCTCCCGTAAGGATCAGGATTTCTTCCATTCCGCTATCTGCGATGACCTTCATTTCATGTTCAATCTGCTCGTATGACAGCTTCATTCTTTTAATCCTGTTATAGCAGTTGAATCCGCAGTAAACGCAGTAGTTTTCGCAATAATTTGCAATATATATCGGGGTAAAAAGATATACCGTATTCCCAAAGTGCTTGCTCGTCTCGCGCTGTGCTTTCTCAGCCATCTGCTCAAGGAAAGGCTCCGCCGCGGGTGAAAGAAGTGCCTTGAAATCTTCAATTGAACACCTCTCGCTATCAAGCGCTCTTCTGACATCTTTCGCCGTATATTTGCTGTAATCGTATGACTCAAAGTGCTCCATTACATTCTTGCAAACATCGGATTCGATCACGTCCATTCCGGGCAGATAAGCCATATGGTCCGTTCTGAACGAAGGATCGTTCTCTATCCTGTGCTTTCTCTCAAGCCCTGCCTCGGACAATTCATCCGAATCAATCAAAAAATGATTTTCCATATCTTCCTCCTTAGTGTTGCTGTCCATTCTGTACAAAAGTCGAAATATCTTACAACAGCATCACTAATGCAAGAATCCTATCAAAGGATCGGATGCGCTGGCTCCGCGGGTCAAAACTCTTCCGACTCCGGCAAGATATGCCTTTCTTCCGGCTTCAATGGCATCTTTAAATGCCGATGCCATAAGAGTCAGATTCCCAGCTGTCGCAAGCGCTGTGTTTGCCATTATCGCAGCAGCTCCCATCTCCATTGCCTCGCAGGCCTGAGAAGGTCTTCCGATACCCGCGTCAACAATTATCGGAAGGTCAATCTCATCTATAAGAATCTGTATAAAATCTTTTGTAGCAAGTCCCTTGTTGGAACCTATAGGCGATGCGAGCGGCATGATTGACGCTGCTCCCACTTCCTTAAGTTCTCTTGCAACATTGAGGTCCGGGTACATGTAAGGCATTACCACAAATCCTTCTTTTGCAAGTATCTCCGTCGCTTTGATAGTTTCATAATTGTCGGGCAAAAGATATTTCGTATCGCGCATGATCTCAATCTTTACAAAATCACCGCATCCAAGCTCTCTTGCAAGTCTGGCTATACGCACTGCCTCTTTTGCATCTCTTGCTCCGCTCGTATTTGGAAGAAGTGTGACATTCTTTGGAATAAAGTCCAGAATGTTCTCCTCATCCTTCGTATTTGTTCGTCTTACTGCAAGCGTGATTATCTCAGCGCCCGCATCACGTGTTGCAGCCTCGATAAGTTTCATCGAGTACTTTCCCGATCCAAGAATGAATCTTGAATTAAATTCTTTTCCTCCAATGATCAATTTGTCTTCTATCATTTTCCTTCTCCTACCCGATGTGCTGTGATATTGCCGATCTGAATTCTTCATTGTCTACTAAAACTCGGCTTGTCAGCTCATCAAATCATTCACGTTTCCGTTTCTCCCATCAATATGCGCAGCGCCATATGTGCTTCGTGTGCGGCACACACCATCACTCTCGAAGAGATCAATCCTATGCCGTCATTTACGTCACTAACGGAATCTCCGGATAAAAAGAACCTTTTCGAGATCTTTTTTGTCTTAATAAGATTGGCACTTCCAAAGCCCGCCATTCCCGAACTTGATACAAGATACTTTTCGGGAGCATTTTCAAGTATCGCATTTACAAGCATTGCTTTATTCTCTGCCTTATCAAATGCCTCGCACACTATATCCGCATCTTTTGTAAGTTCTATGACATTTTCTTCCGTGACCTTCGTGTTGTGCGTCTCGATGGTTATATATGGATTTATTTCTTTCAGATTATCTGAAAGAGCCTGTGCCTTTGGCATTCCAACCTGCGCAGCCTTGTACTGCTGCCTGTGAAGATTGGATATATCAACCTTATCAAAGTCGATAAGTATCAGCTTTCCAACGCCTGCTCTTGCAAGGCATATCGATATATTTGAGCCGAGCCCGCCAAGTCCGCAGATTGCCACTGTCGCCTTGTCAAATTTCTTTTGATTCTCGGCTCCGTGCCGCTCTATGAGCGCATTGTAGAACTCCTCTCTCGTCGGTGTCATATCATCCGCCTCCCACAAAACTCACAACTTCTACGGTATCTCCGTCATTAAGAACAGTTGCGTCATAGCATACCTTTGGTACGATCTCTTCGTTGATCTCAACAGCAATCCTGGTCCTGTCATAATTAAGCTCCTCAAGAACCGCGGTAAGCTGCTTGTTGCCATATTGGTATTCTTTCCCGTTTATTTTGACCATATATCCTCCCGTTTTCGTTTATTTTCTATTCACAAATTCACCATGTGATCCAGAGGTCCCGAGCCCTTGCCAAGATTAAGTCCGGACGCTATCGCATCTGAAATATAAGCTTTGGCATTTCGTATAGCATCTTCAAGGCTTTCGCCAAGTGCCAGATTGGAAGCTATCGCACTTGAGAGTGTGCATCCCGTTCCGTGAGTATTGCTGCTCTCAATTCTTTTTCCCTCAAACCATGTGATTTTGCCGTTTTCATAAAGGACATCGCTCGCATCCTCCACGCTGTGGCCGCCTTTTAGAAGGACTGCGCATCCGCATTCGTTTCCAAGCTCTTCCGCGGCTTTCTCCATGTCTTTTCTCGATGTTATCTTAAGCCCCGTAAGCGCCTGAGCTTCAGGTATGTTGGGCGTTATAACGCGGCTTATGGGGAAAAGAAGTCTCGCCATAACCTCGGCTGTTGAATCCTTCATAAGACTGCTGCCGCTTGTTGCGACCATCACAGGATCTACGACAAGATTTTTCACCTTATACTTGGTAAGTTTCTCGTGTACAACCTTGACCTGCTCTGCCGACGGAAGCATTCCGATCTTGGCAGCATCGCACGGAATGTCACTAAGGCAAGCTTCAATCTGCTCCCCAAGGAACTCGGGACTTGCCTCCATAATATCCGTAACTCCCGTTGTATTCTGGGCTGTTAGCGCCGTTATCGCGGTCATTCCGTAAACCTTGTGCGCGGTCATTGTCTTAAGATCCGCCTGAATCCCTGCTCCGCCGCTGCTGTCACTTCCTGCTATAGATAAAACTACTTTCATTGAAAACCTCTCCTGTAATTCATTTATGCAATCAAAGCTCATCAATCGCTTTGATCAGCCCCTGCGCCGCATTCCTTGGTGACTCGGATTTCATAATTGCAGAAACCACGCAAATTCCGGCGATAGGAATACCTTTCAGTACGCCAAGGTTGTCTTTATTAAGCCCGCCTATCGCATTTGCGGGAATCGGCACCGCGTTGCAGATATCATTCAAAGTATCAGTTGAAGTAAGAACTGTTTTTACTTTGGTCGTTGTGGGATATATCGCTCCGACTCCGAGATAATCCGCTCCCGCTTTATATGCTGCAAGTGCCTGCTCTACTGTCTTGGTCGTTGCGCCTACTATCTTTTCTTTTCCAAGAATCTTTCTTGCCGTCTCAACAGGCATATCCTCTCTTCCGACATGCACTCCATCCGCGCCCGTTGCAAGAACGACATCGACTCTGTCATCAACGATAAGCGGTACCCCATGCTTTCTCGTAACCTCAAGGGCCTTGCTCACAAGATTTATATACTCCGCGGTCGTCTTATTTTTTTCCCTTATCTGGACAAAGGTAACGCCGCCCTCTATCGCTTCTTCAAGAGCTTTCAGAAACTCTTCGTCGCTCTTACCCGTGCTGTCCGTGACAAGGTAGAGCTTAAGCTGCTTTCTGTCTAGTGCCATGTAACTTTCTTCCTTTCTTCGATTATGTCGTCGTTTATATCAGCGATGGCGTCAAAAAGTCGCATCAGGAACATATCTCCTTCAGCATTCTCTCCGCTTATTCCAAAGGCCGCCGTCGCATTCACGATTGAATCTATACTTGTATCTGCCGCAAAAAAACTTGCACACACAGCTCCGAGCATACATCCTGTTCCTGTTATGCTGCCGAGTTTCTTTGTTCCGTTCCCGATAACCGCCGTTTTGTTGCCGTCCGATACTATATCTTTTTCACCGCTTGCAAGAACGATGGCATCGATGTTCTGCGCTAGTTTCGTTGCAATATCGATCATCTCTTCCAATGTAAGCTTCTTGTCTGCATCAACGCCCGATGACTTATAACTGTTGTCAAAAAGAGCGCGGATTTCAGAGTAATTGCCCTTTATGAGCATAGGAACTTTGAGATTTCTTTTGTCGATGCAGATCATCTTTTTTACAACACTTCTTCGAAGCTCCGAGCATGCAACGCCCACCGCATCTATGACAACGGGCAGCTCTTTTTGCATGGCCTCGTCATACGATATCGTCATTGCTTCCAGCCTGTCTCTCGTCACGTTTCCGAAGTTGAGCAAAAGAGCTTTCGCACTCGCCGTAATATCTCTGACTTCGTCCGGGTGCTCCGCCATGATTGGTCTTGCGCCAAGAAGAAGCACGGCATTGGCGCACTGCATTATCGAAATGGGATTCGTGATGCAATGGATGAGCGGTGATTGTTCTTTTAGTTGTTTGCAGATATTTGTTTTCATATATGTAGCCTTTTTGTTTTTACTGCTTCATCACTACCATTTAGACTGTCCTGAATCTTTCTGAGCATACCCGTAACCGCAAGCCTCTTAAGCAGAAGGTACGCAATGCTTCCACCTATGAGCGTTCCCATGATAAATGAAGGCACATAGAAGAAAAGCGTAAGTCCCGTCTTGCCCCAAAGATAAGTCATAACGGGATATGATACGATCGCGCCGATAATTCCGGTTCCGATTATCTCACCGATAACCGCTGCGATAATCTTGCCCTTTGAAAGCTTATACAAAATTCCGGAAAGAGCCGCGCCAAACACCGCACCCGTAAGCGCAAGCGGCGGGATTCCCATTGTTGCCATCCTGATGACACCTATCAAAACCGCACATGTAAATGAATACACAGGCCCCATAAACACAGCGCACGTGATATTGATAAGATGCGCCATCGGGCACATTCCCTCAACACGAAGTATCGGAGAAATCACAACTCCGAGTGCGACAAACATCGCAAGCATAACCATTCTTAGTAGCACTTTTTGATTTTTCATAGCAATCTCCTTTTGACGGGCCTGAAAATCAATGCACGATAGTGCTTTAGCATCCGGCGGAGGCATCTTTTTTTGCATCAAAAAAGCGGAAGCTCCCGTCCGGTAAGCTTCCGCATAAATCTCCTATTCCTACAAGGCATCCCTACGTTGGCATTATCCAAATCAGGTTCTCGGTCGAAGGTCACACCTTCCTCTCAGCCTGTAATACAAGCTCCCGTCTGTTTAATTTTTATAAATATGGTTATACACCATTATGAGGGGAATTACAATCTCGTTTATAGAAAAAGATGCAGAAATAGCAGAACTCAAGGCAAAACTGGCAAAATACCAAGCTGTAACCAAGAACTAAGCATATTAATTCCAATGGCGCAGGTCGTTTCAAAGACCTGCGCCATTTATATTTATTATAACAATCTAAAACTACTATGTCCGTTCATTCGGATAATCCTTTGGAAATCTGATTGATTGTCTCTGCCATTGCGCTCAGTTCCTCGATGTTGGCATTGATTTCTTCCATTGCTGCGCCCTGTGAAGAAATGTTTTCATTTATGCCCACAGTCTTATCTACCATCCTCTTAATGGTTTCGGACATATGATTCAGTGTCTGTGCGATTTCCTCACTCGTATTTGTGGAAGTAACCGCCAGTCTTCCTACTTCTTCCGCAACAACGGCAAATCCCTTGCCTGCTTCTCCGGCTCTGGCAGCCTCAATTGATGCATTCAATGAAAGAAGGTTAGTCTCGGAAGCAATATCCTGAATAATATCAATTATCCTAAGAGAAGCTTCAACCGACTCATTTATCACATCGGTAGACTTTACGATCTCGGCCTGTTTTTCGGCAACGCCTGTCATATCTTTTGTTGCCTGATCGACAGTCTTGGTCATTTCTGAAAGAGCATTTGTGAGATTATTTACACTGGTTCTCATCTCATTTTCAATCTTTTTATTCTTCTTGGAATCCGTAATATCCAGTATCGATCCGGCAACCACTATCGGAGTTCCGTCACTCTCCCTTACGGTCGTGCCAACAGCCTTAAACCACCTGTAGGAACCGTCCTTTTTTCTCAATCTGTATTCAATATCAAAAGGTGTGCGACCTGAATAATCATTGACATGCTTATTAAACGCATCCAATGCCGCCTGTTTGTCTTCCGGATGAAGACTGTCACTCCAGGAATTGAGTACATTCGGAAAATCTCTTTCATCCTGATATCCAAGAAGATGCCTGAATTGCCGGCTCCACCAAAAAGGATTATCCGGATTGGATGGATTTCTGCCGATAACATTCATACTCCAACTACCCTCAGACAACGTATTGTCGATGGCATCGTGACGTTGAGTCTCAATTTCCAACTGTCTCTTCTGTTCGATTTGCTCCGTTATATCAATAAAGATTCCTATAAATATCTCAGGTACGCCGTTTGGCTTCCTTGAAAGATTCCCGGCTGCGCGAAACCACCTGTAGGAGCCGTCCTTTGTCTTTAAACGGTAATTGACATCGTACTTCTTTCTGTTGGACTTATCCGTCAAAGTAGCATTAAACTCCGAAAGAACCATATCTTTATCATCAGGATGCAATTTGCCCGTCCACGCATCCAATGTATCCGGAAAATCAGATCTGTCTTTATAGCCTATCATTCTTCGGAATTCGTTACTCCAATTAACTCTATTGATCTCGCCGCTATCAGGATCAAAATACATCTCCCACATTCCGGAATGTATTATTTCATTGACCATATTAAGCTTCGCAGTCTCACCATTTGCATATTCCATTATTTCGGAAACATTATCATTTATCCTCTGAATTGCTTCTTTTTCACTTTCAGAAACGGCCTCATGATTGCTTATCAATTTCCCGCCCTTTAGGACATTGTCTACGCTTCCGCCTTGTATAGCGTCGAGCAAGGCGTCATTATCTCTTATTTTCTTAAAAAACATCGCGGCCTCCTTATGTGATTTATCATGCAGTCATTATCGCAAAAACACTGTTATGCATTCTATCTTACTATATCAATTTATAATAAACCACTAAAACTTCACGCTTATTTCAGCTTAAACAACCGTTCATTGCAGCTCGTACACAACCTTCCGAATCTCCTCATTAAGCTCCTGCCTCCTGTCATTTAGAAGCAGTATCTTATTATATTTATAATACGCATCGTTCCCTGTCTCGCGCACAAACTTAAGGCTGTAATAAGCATTTGAAAGCTCGGTGAGGAAGATGACCATCTCCTGGCTTCCCGAAAGAGACTCCTCATCTCCAAATACGCGATTTATAAATTCAAGGCTGTTCGTAAGATGCCTTCCGGCTTCTTCACTTGCGTTTTTCCTTGCAAGCTCGCGGCTGTTGAACCACTCTTTTACCACTGCGACAGGATCCTTATCGCAGTCTTTTGCAATGATCTCCGCACAGTTCTTTAGTTCTGCTGCCGCGATCCTTCTATATTTCTCATCGTCGCGGCTCACCATTCCTGCTTCAACGTCTTTTTCCAGTTTCTCAAGTTCCTCATCCGCTTTAGACAGCAGATATTCAGAGGCGGCATCGGCCTTTGAGGCATTCTTTTCACAGTAGCCAAGAAACTCTTTCATGATTCCGAAAAGATTCTTCTGAACCGCCTGATCTTTCGCATAGTCCCTAAACTCTTCCATCAGCTTATCGACAAGAAGTCCGATAATACTAAGCTTCTCATCAAAGCTTCCGTTACGAAGAGCATCCCTGTCTTCAAACGCCTCTCCCTCAAGAATCTTTGGAATTTTATAAAGCTCTCTGTACCTGTGATAAAGCTCATAGTATGTTGCAAAATCAGATGCTATATCCGCATTCTGAATGTACTGTCCGACAAGATTTTCATCGACTTCAATCCCTAGCTTCTCATGAACCTTGATAACTCTCGACAGATCCTCCCAGCCTCTTGCGGTAACAAAACTTCTTTTCTCAAGCTCAGTCCTGATGTTGTAGAAATTATCTTTTTTTATCTCAAGATATGCGAGAATTGCGCCATGAACTCCCGCCTTGTAGGCATATTCCTTCCATGCCTCAAAATCCTCTTCAATGTTGATCTGACGCACTCTGTCCAGGGTTACGATATCGAAATCTCTGACCGACTTGTTATATTTTGCAGGATTTCCTGCAGTTACGATTATATATCCGTCAGGAAGCTTATGCGTTCCGAAAGTCTTATACTGCAGGAACTGAAGCATCGTAGGCGCAAGTGTCTCAGATACGCAGTTAATCTCATCGAGGAAAAGAATTCCCTCTTTTACCCCCGACTTCTCTATCTGATCGTAAACAGCCGCTATTATCTCGCTCATGGTATATTCTGTCACGGAATATTTCCTGCCGCCGTACTCTTTCTCCGAGATCATCGGAAGTCCGATCGCACTCTGCCTTGTGTGATGAGTTATCGTATAGGACACAAGACCTATCCCGAGTTCCCACGCTATCTGCTCCATGATCGCCGTCTTGCCTATTCCGGGAGGCCCCATAAGAAGAACCGGCCTTTGCCTGTTTACGGGAATCTCGTACTGCCCGCTCTCATCTTTCGTAAGATATGCCCTCACGGCATTTTTCACTTCATCTTTTGCTTCATTTATATTCATGGTCAATCCCTCATCTATTGTGACATAGTTATCTTAAACATAGAGCTTCAGCGCCCACTCCGGCACCTTGGTATCATCGATATCTCCGTCTTTCGGAAATGCAAATGCAACATCGTAGTCAGGGCTCTTTTCCGGATATTCTCCGTACCCGTCGGTAAAATAGATGAGCCCCTTGAGATTCTCAAACTCGCCTTTCTCCCGCAGGCTCTCTACATATTCAAACACCGGCCTAAAGTCCGTTCCAAATCCGCCTTCCACCGTGATCTTGCCAATTCGGCTCTCCATATCATCGACAGATTCAATAATCTCATCCTTCTGCACCCTGTCATCGCACTCGATCAGATGAACTTTAATCTTTTGAAAAAAGCTCTCTCTATCCAAAAGAATCTTCGCAGCCTCTCTCAGGAACCCTTCAAGCAGCGTATCTGTGCAGGATGCGGAAGTATCCACCGCAATCACAAGCTCTTTTAACCGCTTAACTTCCCTGAACTCATTCTCTTCAATGAGCGGCATATTGCCGTAATGCATCATCCCATATGAATACATCCCGTAATCGAAAGTATCCATGTCGATGCCGCCCTCTTCCCGAAGTATCATAAATCTTTTCAGGAATTCGCGGTAATCCGTCCTTGACGTATTCTGTATCTGCAAGAGAAACGAGAGCTTGCCGGCCTTGTCGGAAGCCCTGCTCGAAAGCGCGTCTATCTCGCTCTGAAGGCGCTTTGCCTCTTTCTCCCAGTCTTTTTCCTTATCTTTTATTTCCCTTAAAACAAGCGGACTTATCAGTTTTTCTTTAATTTTTTCATCTTCGTCGTTTTCTTTTTCCGGATCGTCCTTCGGAATCCTTCTGAAAAAACTATGATCGTCCAGCTTAAACTCACGCTCTGCCCGCTCAAGTTCATCTATCGAAAGTTCTTTTCCCTCTGTGGAAAAAAATCTGTATAATTTCTCCACGGTAAGGACCTTCAGCTCATCCTCAAGCCGCGCGTACGTCCTGTCCCTGTAATCCGACGTAACTCTGTATATGCAGGGATAATCCATTCCGTCAAGAATCGACTCGACAACGATATCCGCGCACAGATCAAACAGCCTCTCATCCTCATAAAACGCCGACGTGTACATATGCCTGAAAATGCAGTGAAGTATCATGTGAAGATACGTTCTGTTAAGCTTCCCCGGCTCCTCGATAAAGAGCTTTAATATATACGAAGGGTTATATCTGATGTTAACCGCATCTGTACCTACGGTCACAGTCGAAAGATCCATCTCATACTTAAGGCTCATAAGCGCCGCGCCCATGAATCTCATGGCGATGTACAGCTCCGTCCTCGCTGCCTCAAGTGCCTTTACACCTACCGCCTCAAGTTCCCTTCTTTTCGCACTTCCGGAGTTTTCTTTTTTCATATCATCCTCCGCTGTTTACAAAAGATTAAATTCCTCAAAGCCACCGCTCTGCCTTTTGCTGCGTTCGATAATAACCGCGCAAAGCAGCGTCTTTCCTGCATCGGTAGCTCTTTTTATCCCCTCTTCTATATGTTCATCGAGAAAAAGAGCTTTTTCATCGGATGTCCTGTAATCAAGAAGTTTACCTACATACTCAAGCTCCTCTTCCGTCTCCGATGCACCTTCTATCATCCTGCCAAAAATGCTCCCAAAATTTGTGGAAACATAGTCTTCATATTTTTCTCTGTAACCTTCCGCGAGCTCATATGGATAAAGAAGTCGTCCCAACGCGATATCTTCTGCAATTTCCTTGCCGTCTATCTTCGCCTTTTCAAATAGCTTGTCATACTCCCTAAAATTGATGAATGTCCTGTCAACACACTCTCTGTACGCATATCCCGAGCCGCCAATCGAGAACTGTATTGTCCTTGCCATGGTATTTTCATTGAAATCATACAGATATTCAGGGAAGGTCAAAAGAGCTTCTTCTATGCTCCCGTTCTCCTTAAGAATTTTTATCCTAAAACTCAGCGTCCCGTCCACGTCTGCGAGAAAGTTTCGTATTATCTCATATCTTCCGTTGTTTATGGTCACATCTATATTCCTAAGACTGTCGCACTGCCTGAGAACGCCGTCGTAGTAATCGATTATGCCATCGTATACACTTATCTCTTTGAGCGACTTGCAATTATGAAAAGCAAAGCCGTAGACAGTCTTTATACTTTCGGGAAGTTGTACGCTTTCAATATCATCTCTTCCCGAAAAAGAATGATTTCCTATTTCCTCAACAGCAATACCGTCAATCTCCGCCGGTACCGCAAGTTTCCTGACAGTTCCTTCATATCCGGTTATCGCAATATATTCATGTCCGTCTTTTTTATGGTTCTTTTTCTCATACAAAAACATTTTGTTTTCATGTTCCTTCCTACACTATTCGAAGTTTACCAAAACCACTGCTACAGTGCAACAAGGCAAGGGGAGGAGGACAGTGGTGACAGGGGGACGGAGCAGTTGGTGACAGGGGGACGGAGCAGTTGACACCTCTTGCCGAGGTGTCAACTGCTCCGTCCCCCTGTCACCAACTGCTCCGTCCCCCTGTCTGCTCCGTCCCCCTGTCACCACCCTCTCCCTCCTTGACTCCCCCACACTTATGACTTATATATGTATTTACAACCAAAAAATTATAGTTCACTGACAATAAGGAGAACTTTCACATGAGCAATAAGAAATCAGCTTCGCTTAAGTATCAACAAATAGAGGAAGAACTAAAGCAACTTATCTTAGAAGAACAGATTAAACCCGGAGAAAAAATGCCGTCCGAAAATGTACTTACCGCAAAGTATGGCGTTAGCCGCCAGACAGTCAGAAAGGCAATCTCAAACCTGATAAACGAAGGTTTCGTGTACGCAGTTCAAGGAAGTGGAACATTCTGCTCGGATGCATCAAGATTCAAAAAGGACTCAAAGGATATCGCCGTTGTGATGACATATCTTTCGGACTACATTTTTCCGAAGGTCATAAGCGGTATTGATTCCGTTCTTTCAGAAAACGGATACAGCATTGTTCTTAAAAATACCAACAACTCAAGGACAAGAGAAATACAATGTCTTGAAAATCTTATTGAAAAAAACATCGACGGAATAATAATAGAGCCCAGTAAGAGCAATGTCTTTTGCAAGCACAAATATCTGTATGACAGGCTTGATTCCTACGGCATCCCCTACATCTTCATTCAGGGTGCGTACTCTGTCATGGAGGATAAGCCGCACGTGATAATGGACGATGAAAAGGGCGCATACCTTCTGACCGAACACCTGATAAAGCTCGGGCACAGGAACATCCTCGGCGTATTTAAAAGCGACGATACACAGGGACAAAACAGGCACAAAGGCTACGCCAAAGCTCTCGCAAAAGAAGGCATCGCCTACGATCCCGAAAATGTCATCTGGTTCTATACGGAAGACCGCGCCGTTCACCCATATACAACTCTCCAGAAAATGATCCGAAGCGGAAAAAAAGTTGATGCGATTGTTGCCTACAATGACCAAATAGCATTTCATCTTATTAAGGCCATCCGCGAACTCGGGCTTAAAGTCCCCGAAGATATCTCAATTACAGGTTATGACAACTCGCAAACATCGACTAACACTGATATTACCCTCACGACCATAGTTCACCCTCAGCAAGAACTCGGCAAAATTGCCGCAGAAGCCCTGCTAAAGATGATCCACGGCGAGGAAGTTGACAAAAAGATTGTCATCGAACCTAAGCTCATCACCGGAAACTCCTGTAAGAACAGGACTATTTAGGAAAACGCTTAACTAATTATTTTTTTCTTGGAATCAAAGTTTACAACTTGACCACTCGTACGTACAAGTTTGAAAATCATATTATAAACGTATTGTCTTTTTTGTGAGAAGGGAAAGCAATACATGGGGTAAACGCTATATATTAAGGAGGGTTACATATGATTCAAACAAAAACGTACAAGTTCTGGTTTTGCACAGGTTCTCAGGATCTTTACGGGGATGAAGTCCTGAGACATGTTGCGGATCATTCAAAAGAGATTGTTGAAGAGCTCAACAGGTCAGGCAGACTTCCGTTCGAAGTTGTCTGGAAACCTGTTCTTATAACAAATCAACTTATCAGGCAGACTTTCAACGAGGCAAATGCCGATGAGACTTGCGCAGGTGTGATCACCTGGATGCACACGTTTTCACCCGCAAAATCATGGATTCTCGGTCTTCAGGAATACAGAAAGCCTCTCTTACACTTACACACACAGTACAATGAAGAAATTCCTTACGATACCATAGATATGGACTTCATGAACGAGAACCAGGCTGCACACGGCGACAGAGAATACGGACACATCGTAAGCAGAATGGGCATCGAGCGCAAAGTAATCGCCGGATACTGGAAAGACAAAGAAGTACGAAACAGAATCGCATCCTGGATGAGAACCGCCGTCGGCGTTATGGAATCAAGTCACATCAGAGTAATGCGTGTTGCCGACAACATGAGAAACGTTGCCGTTACCGAGGGCGATAAGGTCGAAGCTCAGATCAAATTCGGCTGGGAAGTAGACACCTATCCTGTAAATGAGATTGCAGACAGTGTCGCATCCGTGAGTGCTTCCGACGTAAATGCTCTTCTCGATGAGTATTATGACAAATACGAGATCATCCTTGACGGAAGAGATCCCGAGGAATTCAAGAAACACGTTGCCGTTCAGGCTCAGATTGAGCTTGGCTTTGAGAGATTTCTTGAGGAAAAGAACTATCAGGCAATCGTTACACACTTTGGCGACCTCGGAGCACTTGGTCAGCTCCCCGGAATTGCAATCCAGAGGCTCATGGAAAAAGGCTACGGCTTTGGCGCAGAGGGCGACTGGAAAGTTGCGGCAATGGTACGCCTTATGAAAATAATGACTTCCGGCATGAAAGATGCAAAGGGCACTTCAATGCTTGAAGACTATACATATAACCTCGTACGGGGAAAAGAAGGAATACTTGAAGCACACATGCTTGAGATATGCCCGACTATCGCAGACGGCCCTATCAGCATCAGAGTTAAACCTCTTTCAATGGGTGACAGAGAAGATCCCGCAAGGCTTGTATTTACCTCAAAAGAAGGCAAAGGTATTGCCACATCACTTATAGACCTCGGCAACAGATTCCGCCTTATCATCAACGAAGTTGAATGTAAAAAGACAGAAAAGCCCATGCCTAACCTTCCGGTTGCAACTGCTTATTGGACACCTTATCCGGATCTTTACACAGGAGCCGAAGCATGGATACTTGCAGGCGGCGCACACCACACAGCATTCTCTTATGACCTTACTGCAGATCAGATGGCCGATTGGGCTGAAATGATGGGAATTGAAGCTGTAATAATTGATAAGAACACTTCCATACCATCGTTTAAGAGAGATCTTAAACTCGGTGAAGTATTCTATAGATAACCACACCCTCTTTTTCAGAAAGGGAAACACTGAATCATCAGCGTTTCCCTTTTTTTGAATTGGTGACAGGAGGAGCAGACATGGAGACGGAGCAGTTGGTGACAGGGGGACGGAGCATTTGGTGACAGGGGGACGGAGCAGTTGACACCTCGTACTGAGGTGTCAACTGCTCCGTCCCCCTGTCACCAACTCCGTCCCCCCTGTCACCACTCGTCTCTCCACATCTTCCTTATGTATACTTTGTCCGTATAGTTATAGCCTTTTCTATGACAGATACATCCGTCTCCTTGTACGATCCGCCAAATTCACCGTCAAGCGTCCACTCTACATCTTCCGTAGCTTTGAATGTAACATGCTTAACCTGCTTGTATGTAAGATACGGATTATCCGGTGATTTCATCGCAAGTGCGGAAATTATTGAATTAAATTCAACAAGATTCTTTGGTGCATGGATAAGAATAAGCTCCATCTGTCCGTCATCCTGCTGAATCAGTTCATCTCCAAAGAGAGTCATTCCCGCAACAGACGATGAATTGCTCACTGCTCCAAAGACATAATCACCGCTTTCTTTTACGCCGTCAGCCTCAATCTCCATGTGGCAGCTGTATCCGATGTTCTGCGGAAGTTCAGCGATGGCACTGAGTATGTATGCCGCGTAGCCAAGAACATTTTTTAACTCCTGATCCGTTGCATAACTCACTTTCGAAAAAGCTCCGAATGCCGCAACATAATTAAAATACGTGCCATTCATCTTTCCCACATCGTAACTGAACGGTTTTCCGTCCACCGCTGCCTCGATAGCTCTTGCTCTCACTCCGGGTATTCCAAGACCTTTGGCAAAATCATTGGTGCTTCCCGCAGGGATATATGACAAAACAGGTTTGTTCTTCATCCGCATTATTGAATTGACCACATGATTAAGCGTACCGTCGCCACCGCTGCACAGTATGGCATCTACCCTGCCGTCATACTGATATATGATAGATTCCGAGGTTATACCATCCTCAGGCAAAATAGGAAACACAACCGGCTCATATCCTGCCTTTGCAAACCTCGTCACAATATCCATAGTATAATTTCCTGCTTTTCCAACCCCCGCAGTTTTATTTATCAAAATAAGAACTCTTTTCTCCATAGGCATTTCACCCCATTAACACTTTTATTTCTTTTTGTATGTCCTGTATGTATATGTTATGTCGAAATAAACCTGTTCCTCACTCTCATCGACAAGCTCCCAGTCAGGATTTTCATCAAGATTTGGAAAAAAACTGTCTGCCTGATATTCCTTATCGATAAAAGTGACAATAGCCGTATCGCACTCATCAATAAATTCATTATACACGCTTGTTCCGCCAATGATAAATATATCATCGGAAGGAATATCTTTTATAAGCTCATAAAGCTCTTCCTTATTGTGCGCCACAACGGCATCCTTTACTTCATAATCCTCCTTTGTAGAAAGAATAATATTGTTTCTTCCGGGAAGAACGGCTTTTCGAGGAAACGTCTCAAGAGTTTTCCTGCCGTATACTATTGTTTTTCCCATAGTTAAATTCTTAAAATTCTGCTGATCTGCTCTTATGCTGACCAAAAGACGTCCCTGATATCCTATCGCCCAATTTTTATCAACTGCTACTATTGCTTTCATATTTCCCTCCAATTTCCTATTCAATGAAAAGGGCTGCAACATTACAGTTTGCAGCCCTCATAGTTTTTTTAATTTATTACTTTACAGTAAGTGAATCCCATGTATCAGCCGGAACAAGTGTGATATATGTCTTACCTGTATTGATCTGAATCTCTTTACCATTCTCATCATAATACTTGGTTACATGATTATCGCCATCTTTCACCCATGTGATATCTTTGGCAACACCGTTTGTAATGTACCATCCGGGCTGTCCTGCTGCGATACAGTTATAAATAAGATAACCGTGATCATCATACTGATGGAAATCACATTTCTGAATGAGTACATTCTTGAAGCTGAGAGGCTCGTTATCCTCTCCGTCCTCGTGACGTGAGCCGTACTCATAGTACTCATATTCCTTAGTCTCGTCATTATACTTAAGTGTTGAAGTATTGTGCCAGAAAGGAAGTGAAATCTCTGTTGCGGGATAAGTCCTCTCATAAACCTTTGTAAGGTCTACTTCTTTTCCGTAAGGAGCAAAGTTGAAGTGACTTCCTTCATTCTTATACTGTGTATAATTCTTTGAATACTCAGGATCTGAAGACTTGCTTGAGAAGTTCTTATCAAGGTCTCCCTTGCAAACATACTCTGTAAATTCTCTGGGCTTTCCGTTCTTTACTCTCTGGAATGTTCCTGAGAAGTGCTGAGCCCAAGGGTTCTTCAGATACTCATCGATGTAGAAAGGACCGCCGTCATGGCAAAGTACCGCATTCCACTCACCTGCAAGAAGGATATTTGTAGGACGTGTACTTCTTACGCTTCCCATCTGTTCAATCTTATCCCAGTCCTTAACGATACACATAAGTCTGGTAATTCTGTCATTCTGTGTACTGTTCATAAGCTCGTAGACAACATCAGCCTCTGATGTTCCAAAATGAGGAAGAGCTGTCTTCTCATTATCTACCATAACCGCAACGGGACGCTGATCCTTGAGTTCTTCACTTATAGGTTCACCTGTGATCTCACTGAGGTACATTCCTTCCGGAACCTCAAAGTTCTCCGCTTCTTCTGAAGAAGCTTCTGAAGAAGCCTCTACTGCAACATCTTCAACCGAAACAGAAAGTGAAGAATCGTCAGCTCCCTTATCTTTTCCACAAGCTACAACGGAAAAAGCCATAGCTGTGCACATTGCAATCGCAATAAATTTTTCCCTTTTTTTCATAGTAAACATCTCCCAATTTTTTCTTAGCTAATTAAGTCAATGCAATTATTTTACCAAATATCGGCTATTTTTTCCACAAAGAAATTATGATATGCTAAATGAAAGGGGGAAAACGCCATGAAACTTACCTTTATAGGTGCTGACCACGAAGTTACGGGCAGTTGCCATTTACTTTCCGCTTGTGGAAAAAATATTCTTATAGATTATGGAATGGAACAGGGCAAAGATTATTTTGAAAACGCTCCGATTCCGGTTTCGGCACCCGAGATTGATTATGTATTTCTCACCCACGCTCATGTGGATCATTCGGGTAATCTTCCTCTTTTATACTCCAAAGGTTTCAGGGGAAAAATATTTTCAACCGACGCGACCTGCGATCTGTGCAACATAATGCTCAGAGACTGCGCTCATATCCAGATGCAGGAAGCCGAATGGCGAAACAGGAAAGCCAAACGAAACAAAGATATTACGCAGATGGAACCTTCCTATTCCATGGAAGATGCGGAAAAGACAATCAAGTCTTTTATTCCGTGCAAATATGGCGATGAGATCACTGTCTGCGACGGAATAAAGATACGCTTCACCGACATCGGTCACCTTCTCGGCTCGGCCAGCATTGAAGTTTGGATCACGGAAAAAAATATCAGCAAAAAAATTGTCTTTTCAGGCGATATCGGAAATAAAGCCCAGCCGCTTATCAAAGATCCCGAGTTTACCGCTTCGGCAGACTATGTCCTCATGGAATCGACCTACGGAGACAGGGTTCACTCTACGGAAAGACCTGATTATATAAAAGAACTGTCGGAGATTCTCGACAGAACTTTTGCAAGAGGCGGAAATGTTGTCATCCCATCTTTTGCCGTCGGAAGAACTCAGGAAATGCTCTACTTTATCAGGAAGATAAAAAAGGACAGACTCGTAAAGTCGCTTCCCGATTTCCCGGTATTTGTGGACAGTCCTCTTGCGGTTGAAGCAACCGAGATATTTAACGAAAACCGCTATGAATGTTACGATGAAGAGGCTATGGAGCTTGTTAAACGCAGGATAAATCCCATAACTTTTCCGGGGCTTAATCTTGCCATCACGACCGAAGAATCAAGAGCCATAAACGAAGATCCCGAGCCGAAGGTAATAATCTCGGCATCAGGAATGTGCGAAGCGGGCCGTATAAGGCACCACTTAAAACACAACCTCTGGAGAGAAGAATGTACCGTTCTTTTCGTCGGATATCAATCCGTAGGCACTACAGGAAGGGCAATAATCGACGGCGCCGAGCAGATAAAGCTCTTTGGCGAAACCGTAGATGTCAAAGCCGATATCTGCAAACTTGAAGGACTCTCGGGACACGCAGATAAAAACGGACTTATCGAATGGATAAACGGCTTTAACGAAAAGCGCCCCAAAAAAGTTTTCGTCGTGCACGGTGAGGACAGCGTCTGCAGCTCTTTTGCCAAACTTCTCAGAGACGATTACGGTTTTGATGCCTATGCGCCTTACAGCGGAACCGAGTTTGACCTTGTGTCGGGAACCTTCATAAAAGAAGCCGTCCCTGTTCCCAAAAAGAGCAAAGAAGCCACTGTCGTATCCGATGTTTATGCAAGACTCAAGGCAGCCGGAGCAAGGCTTGTCGGCATAATCGCAAAGAGCGAAGGTATGACAAACAAAGACAAAGCAAAATTTGCGGACCAGATAATCGCATTGTGCGACAAATGGGGAAAATAATTATTTAAATCAGGAGGAACGGTATGTCAAAAGCCGATGAAATATTTATTTCCATGTGCAAAGATATCATGGAAAACGGAACATCAACAGAAGGTGAAAAAGTGCGCCCACACTGGCCGGACGGAACTTCCGCATATACTGTTAAGAAATTTGGTGTCGTAAACAGATACGACCTTTCAAAAGAGTTTCCCATCATGACTCTCAGAAAGACCGCACTTAAGAGCGCTACCGACGAGATACTCTGGATCTACCAGAAAAAGAGCAACAATATAAACGATCTTCACAGTCATATCTGGGACGAATGGGCCGATGAAACAGGCTCTATAGGAAAGGCCTACGGCTATCAGATCGCTCAAAAGAGCATATATAAAGAAGGCGAGTTTGACCAGATCGACAGAGTCATCTACGATCTTAAAAACAATCCTTTCAGCAGACGAATCATGACAAACACATACATGTTTTCAGATCTTCACGAGATGAACCTGTACCCTTGTGCCTACAGCGTAACTTATAATGTCACGCAGAAAAAAGGCGAAGACAGACTTACGCTAAATGCCGTACTAAACCAGCGCTCGCAGGACGTTCTTGCCGCAAACAACTGGAATGTCGTACAGTATGCGGTCCTTGTCCATATGCTGGCTCAGGTATGTGATATGAACGTGGGAGAACTGGTTCACGTGATAGCCGATGCCCATATTTACGACAGACACATTCCGCTTGTAAAAGAGCTCATTAAGCGCACTCCTCTTCCCGCGCCAAAGTTTACATTAAATCCGGATATAAAGGATTTCTATAAATTTACCAGAAATGATGTGTCACTCGAAAACTACGAAGTTGCCGGAGAACAGCTCAAAGACATTCCTATCGCAATCTGACATAACGGAGCTTAGACTAATGGATAAATTTGCAGATTTTCGTAAAATCTCAGGAAACACGCTTAAAATGATAGCTCTTGTGACTATGCTTATAGACCACATAGGAGCCGCTGTGATCGCCCCACTTGTAGAAGATGACATTTTACCTGTGGGGATGTCTTTTGACACCCTTAATACAATATATAAGGCACTGAGATTTATCGGAAGAACATCCTTCCCTATCTTTATCTTTCTTATCACGGAAGGTTTCATACATACTTCTAATAGACTGAAATATGCTGCAAGCCTGCTTATTTTCGCTTTGATATCTGAGCTCCCCTATGACTATGCTTTTTACGGGAAAACAGATCTTGAAAACAGCAATGTATTCATAACGCTTTTTCTTGCCCTTATCACGCTATGCGGCGTAGATGCCGTAAGTAATTATTTTCATAAAAAGAATCTGAATACCACCTATGCAATGTTCGCAAGCATCATAATTATTCTGATAACATCCGCCGCTGCATCTTTATTGCAAAGCGACTACAAATGCTACGGAATTTTCCTTGCAGTAATATTCTGCTTCTTCAGACCGATCTTTCCTTTAAACATACTCGCCGCATATATTGTTATCGCTTCATACAGCACTGAATGGCAAAGTTTTCCAGCCTTTATCCTAATATTTCTTTATAATCAAAAACAAGGCAAAAAGCTTGGCAAATATAAATATCTGCTCTACGCTTTTTACCCTGTTCATCTCATCATCTTATATGTGACCACGCTTCTTATCGCCGGCGCACTTTCAAACTAATTCAATCCCCTACAATGCCTGCCATAGCTTCCTGTGCTGCGGCAATATTTGTCGTAGACAAAGTATATGTCTGCAACATATCCGTTGAAAATCTTACGGTATTGTACTTATCCACGGTTACAACCGCATACTCCGTATAACCTGAATCTTTATCTCCCGTAAGTATGTAGACCTCATCGCCCTTTAACACATCCATCTCAACTTCGACGGTAGCCATGTTCGGCAAAAGATCATTCTGATTAAATGATATCTCATATGTTCCCGGATAAAACGATTCCGGATCTTTAGTTATCGTTCCGCTGTACGGGAGTATCTCATCATTATCGTCTTTAACAGTCACCCTCTGGGTAAACCTGCTGTTCGCCGTCAGATCTGCAACTATTTCCTCGTCACTATCGGAAGAATCATCCTCTTTATTATCAACGCCCAAATACTTAAGAAGTGTCTCTTCTGCGGCATAGTATGCATCTTCATTATCAGCTGTCTGCTGATTAGAGCCGTGCCTTCTGTAAATATGAATGCTAACGGCAGACAAAGCGACAACAAATACCACAGCAAGAACAATAACTACCCACCTTGCTCTTTTCATCTTCACCTCAAAATAAACTTTATTCTTTTTTAACTATTATTTCACAGAATAAACTAAAGTTTATCACAATTTGGACACAAATTCCAATAGATTTTTTCAAAAATATTGCAAATTTTATTCAATTTCTTGAAAACGGCTTATCTACGCCATGTTTTGGGTTTCATGATTATAAATATCGGTAACAACTCAAGTCTTCCGGCAAGCATATCAAACATAAGGACTATTTTGGACAAAACAGAGAACTCTGAGTAATTACCCATAGGTCCTACCATTCCAAGTCCCGGTCCTATATTGTTGAGCGTAGCCGCAACCGAAGTAACCGTCGTCTGGAAATCAAAATTATCGAGTGCAACCACTATTGTCGAAGCAATAAATGTCATAACATATAGGCCAAGATATGCAGAAACCGACTTAACCGTAGTTCCTTCAACCGTGTGTCCGTCCATGTAAACTCTCTTTATAGCTTTCGGATGAACTATGAAATTAAGCTCATTCCTAAAGTTTCTTACTACAATAATCGCTCTTGAGAACTTGAATCCACCACCTGTTGAACCCGCGCAGGCTCCGACAAGTGAAAGAATACACAGGATCATCTTTGAAAACATCGGCCATTTATCAAAGTCGAGTGTTCCAAATCCTGTCGTAGTCATAACGGAAACAACCGCAAAAAGCGAATGGTGGAACGAAAGCCCTGCATTATCAAGAACTCCCGCCCTGTATATATTCACAGCAATAAGTGCTGCCGCAAGGAACATTGTTCCAAAGTAGAATTTTACTTCATCTATGGCAAAAGCCTCTTTTGGCTTCCTGTTTAAAAGGAAATAGTAAACGGTAAAGTTTACTCCGCAAAGTGCCATGAACACAATGATTATGGCCTGGCTCAATACAGAGTATCCGCCAACACCTGCATTGTTAACGGCAAATCCACCCGTTCCGACGGTTGAAAAAGAAATCGTTATCGCATCATAAAGCGGCATTCCCGAAAGAAACAGACATATGATCTCAACAACGGTGATTCCAAAATAAATAAGATAAAGGATCTTAGCGGTATCTTTTACCTTGGGAACAATCTTACCTACAACGGGTCCCGGGCTCTCCGCACGCATAAGATGCATACTGTATCCGTCCGCCATCGGAACGATTGCAAGAAGGAATACCAGAACTCCCATTCCTCCGATCCAGTGTGTAAATGTTCTCCAGAACTGTACGCTGTACTCTATCCCGTCAAGAGTTGTAAGAATACTTCCTCCTGTGGTCGTAAGACCTGATATCGTCTCAAACACAGCGTCAACGTAACTTGGAATGGTTCCTGTAATAACAAAGGGAACCGCTCCCAAAAGACTCATCAGTATCCAAGCAACGGCCGTGATAGAAAAGCCCTCTTTTGCATAGATAACCTTGTTGGCAGGCTTTTTTAACGAGCCTATGACACCTATAAGTGAGCAAGCCGCCGCAAGTACCAGAAAAGACACCGCGCTGTCATATTCCTTATAGATAATAGCCACTACAAACGGTAGCATAAACAGACATCCCATTACTCTCATAAGCCTAAAGAGAATGTATCTGATCATTGAATAATTCATTTTTTAGTTCTCCAAAATATCATTTATGTCTTTTAATCCTGTATGCGTTGTAACAACGATCACGGAGTCTCTGTCCTTGATCACACTCGCACCTGTAGGAGACAGTATCTCTCCGTAGTGATTTATGCAGGCTATAAGAATGCCCTTCTTAAGATTGAGCTGTGCAAGAGGAACATCGATTACGGGACTTCCCTTTCTTACGATAAACTCAAGTGCCTCAACGCGCTCATCATTAAGTTTGTACAATGTCTCAATATTACTGTCCTTGGAAGCCGACATACCTCTTACAAACTGAACTATCCTGTCAGCGGTAATATTCTTGGGATAAATGACACTTCCTATATCAAGTGAACCGATTATATCGCCGTAATTGACTCTGTGAACCTTAGTAATGATCTTAGCCTTGGGATTTATGCTCTTAACGTACATTGAGAGCATGATATTCTCTTCGTCAAGGTTTGTGAGCGCTACAAAAGAACCTACGGAAGTGATGCCTTCTTCAAGAAGCATATCCTTGTCCGTTCCGTCGCCGTTTATTATAAGTGCCTGAGGAAGAAGCTCCGAAAGCTCCTTGCATCTTGATGCATCTTTTTCAAAAAGAGTAACTTTGATTCCTATAGAGATAAGCTCTTTTGCCAGATAAAAACCTGTCTCTCCGCCGCCGACGATTATAGTTGACGGAACCTTCGCAGTCGGAAGTCCGAGCTTTCTAAAGAAAGTAAGTGTGTTTCTGCTCGATCCAAAAATTGTTATCTCATCTCCGGCCCTTAATATAAAGTTACCGTCCGGGATAAATACTTCATTGTCACGTGATACTACAGAAATAATGACCTGCTTCTTGAGGTCGTCGGGGATATCTCTCAGAGCCTTATCGCAGATTCTGAGGTTCTTGGTAACGATGAACTTTACGAGCTCCGCTCTTCCCCTTGAAAAAGTCTCAACCTTCGTAGCCGACGGGAACTTAAGAAGTCTGTCCGCTTCTCCCGCCGCTGCTTCCTCGGGATTGATTACCATTGAAAGACCAAGTTCTTCTTTGATGAAATTGATCTCTTTTTTATAGATTGGATTACGTACTCTTGCTATTGTGTGGCAGTTACCTGCTTTCTTCGCAATTAAACAACAGAGAAGATTAAGCTCATCCGACTCAGTAACAGCAATCATAAGATCCGCTGACTCAATTCCCGCATCCTTCATTATGGAATAACTGGCACCGTTACCAACTATTCCCATGACATCATAACTGTTTACCACATATTGGAGAACATTGCTGTTTTCCTCAATGACTGTTATGTCATGTCCCTCCTTGCTAAGTTGTTGAGTAAGCGTCTGGCCGACATTTCCACAGCCAACTACTATGATCTGCATATAATTCCTCCATATAAAAGACTAAAAGGTTGCTCTTAATTTAGCTGAGCAACCTCTATTATTATATTGTTTAATCTAATAATAATCAACCTGCCCAAAAAGCGCGAAAACATCGTTTTTTTGGCACATTGAATCGCTGAAAGTCGCTGTTTTATCGTTTTTTTATAATAATTTCCTCTTAAGTTCATTGTATATATAGCATTCTGACGGTACAATTATGATGTCGGTGGAGGTTTTGTACACCGACTTTTGTATATAATTTCATAATAAGGAGACCTAAAATGAGAAACTTTTTCTCCCAATTTTTCCAGGGACGCTACGGTTCCTACGGAATGGACAAACTCACAAGGTTTCTTTTGATATTGTCAGTAATAGCTTTGATCGTCTCGCTTTGTTCACCATTTGGTATTCTATACTATGTTGCCTTTGCGTTATTGATCTACTCATATTTCAGGCTTTTATCGAAAAATATCACAAAGAGATACAAGGAAAATGAGAGTTTTATAAGAATTGAGCAAAAGATACGTTTATTCTTCAGAAAAACGCAAAGCAACTTTGTTCAGCGCAAACACTATCACATCTATACCTGCCCGCAATGCAAGCAGAAGATACGCATACCAAAGGGTGCCGGAACCATCATGGTTCGCTGCCCCAAGTGTATGACCGAGTTTAAAAAGAAAGCATAGAATGAAAAAATATCTGGTCGTGTACGCCAGTGAAACAGGTAATACCCTTATGCTGGCAAAAGAAATTTATAACGCCATAAATTGTCCCAAAGATGACAAGGGCCTTGTAGACATACGGGCCTGGAACGGCACTCTGGATGCAGAGCTTTATTTTATAGGCTTCTGGATCAACCGAGGTTCATGCAGTCTTGAGATAATCGATCTTATCTCCTCTCTGCACGGCAAAAATGTTGTTTTCTTCGGCACATGCGGTCTCGGCGACAGTTACGAATACCACAAGGTACTCGAGCAAAACGCCAGGGCATGGCTTGCCGCGGACAATAACTTTTTAGGTTCATTCTTTTGTCTTGGAAAAATGCGTTCTGAAATCAGAAACAAATATGAATCTCTTCGCGGGACATGCGAAGATGTACAAATAGAAATAATGCTGAGTATGCTTGACGATGCGTCAAGCCACCCCGATAACCGGGATCTTTTACAGATCAGACTTTTTACGGATGAAGTACTTGTAAAATCCGAGAATTATACCGCGGCATATATATAACTTCCCGCTTATTGCAATGCCACCGCGTAACGGTCAGTGGACCCTTATCGTACTTGCACTTATATTAAAGCTTTCCTCGCAATCGTCATCTGCAGCTCTTTGATATGTGATGGTGAATGTGCGATATTTGGAACGTATTATATATACGGTCTGATGAACGACCTGCGAGCCTTCGGGTTCATATTTGGCGACTATCTTGTAACCGGGATAGCCGTCTATTTCAATGTGGTCAAAAGATTCTACTTTGAATCCCACATCTGCTCCATATTGAGCCTTATACCCTTCCGAAACGAGAGCTTCATATTTGTGCTTATCGAGTTTTCCGAGGCTGTCGATACTCTTTTCACCGCTTGCAATCTCGGCCTTTTCTCTGTTCGTAAGCATGGAGTCGGCGCTGTTATCATGCACATTGTAACTTACAGATGATGATTCCATAGGTCTGTACTTATTTACATAGTACCCCTTAACTCCGGCAGGAACAAATTCGGAATTAAGGACGAAAGTACATCCCGTCGCTTCCTTAAGCTCTTCGCCTGCTGCCAGTTCAAGGCATAGGGCGTTAGTAACAAAAATGGCAAATGCCATTAATGCCGCAACTATTGCATTGAATAAAATTTTCTTTTTATTCATAGATAAGACGCCCCATTTCATTAAATGACCTGACCATATAATATGGCCAGGTCTTTATAATTTCTTTTACAAAACAAAAATATCAAGCTTCGTAGCTGTCGATAAGCTCAAGGCTGTGCTCTTCGTTCATCTTCTTGCACATCTCAACGAGCGCATCGAGAGGAACGTTCTGAACCTGCTTGTTGGAACCACGAACATTGATAGATACAGTGTTCTCCTGTGCTTCCTTGTCACCGACAACAATGATGTACGGATCTTTGTAGTTCTTGAACTTCTTGATTTTCTCTTTCATGTTGTTGTCTGAGTAATCAGCTTCAACACGGATTCCGGCTTTTACAAGAGCCTCTTCAACCTTCTTGGCATACTCGTTATGCTCTACACGGATAGGCACGATACCAACCTGATAAGGGCTGAGCCAGAACGGGAATACTCCCTTGAAGTTCTCAATAATGATACCGATAAATCTCTCAAGTGAACCATAGATAGCTCTGTGAATAACTACAGGCATCTGCATTGTTCCGTCCTGAGCCTGGTATGTAAGGCCAAAGTTGTGAGGAAGCTGGAAGTCAAGCTGTACAGTACCGCACTGCCATTCTCTTCCGAGTGCATCCTTGATCTGAAGGTCAATCTTAGGTCCGTAGAACGCACCGTCTCCTTCGTTGATCTCATATCCACCCTCGCCATACTTCTCGTCAAGGATTTCCTTAAGAGCAGCTTCCGCTCTGTTCCAAACTTCGATGTCACCCATGAAGTCCTCAGGTCTTGTTGAGAACTCGGCTCTGTATGTAACACCGAATGTTGAATAGATTTCATCAGCGATTGCGATAATATCTGCAATCTCTTCCTTTATCTGAGATTCCATTACGAATGTATGGTCATCATCCTGACGGAACTCCTGAACACGGAAAAGACCGTTCATCTGTCCTGACTTCTCTTTACGATGAAGAACATCATATTCGCTGTAACGGATAGGAAGCTCTTTGTAAGAGTGGTTTGTTCTCTTATATGTCATCATCGCATTTGGACAGTTCATGGGCTTTGCAGCCATTGTGTCGTCCTGCTCACGATTATATATAACGGATTTAGCCAGAATCTTAATGTTCTTAGGCTCTTCATCAGGTTCATTGATATTCTCAAGGATGCCCGGAATCTCAGCATCTGCCTTGAGCCATCCCGAAACACCGGGAACCATGAACATGTTATTTACGTAATGAGCCCAGTGTCCGCTTATAAGCCAAAGCTTTTTGTTATTAACAAGGGGAGCTGCGATTTCTGTGTAACCGTGTCTCTCCTGTACTTCTCTTGAATATTTAAGAAGTGCCTGATACATCTTCCAGCCTCTGGGAAGCCAGTAAGGCATACCGGGTGCGGTCTCATCAAACATAAAGAGATCGAGCTGGGCACCGATTTTCTTGTGATCGCGCTCCATTGCTTCCTGGATCATCTTGATGTGCTTTTTGAGCTCATCCTTGCTCGGGAAAGCATAAAGATAAATTCTTGAAAGCTGGTCTCTCTTCTCATCGCCTCTCCAATATGCTCCTGAAACAGCCTTCACCTGATAAGCTACATTCATAAGCTCCTGAGAGTTTGCTACATGAGGTCCGCGACAAAGATCGACATAATCATCGCCTGTATAATAAACTGTCAAAGTTTCATCTTCGGGAAGATCATTGATAAGCTCTGTCTTAAACTTCTGATCCTTGAACATTTCAAGTGCTTCCGCTCTTGAAACCTCTTTGCGTGTAAAATCTTCTCTTCTCTTGATGATCTCACGCATCTTATCTTCGATGGTCTTGAAATCATCCTGTGTCACAGCCTTGGGAAGTACGAAATCGTAGTAGCAACCGTCGTCAATCTGAGGTCCTATTGCGTACTGTACTTCTTTTCCGTAAAGCTCGATAACAGCCTTAGCGAGAATGTGTGCCAATGAATGGCGGTAAACTTCTAAATATTCTTCTTTTGTCATTTCAGCTCCTTCTTGCTATACCTACCGGGTACAGCATGCTTTTTTTATTGTTAGGCGAAAAGGCCTGCTCTGTGGTCACGGCATAATGTGCAATATTTTGCTCCATTAAACCAAACGCTACATTGAGCCCAAAGCATCGATTTCATCGTGCATAGGCACTCGAAATTGATTGGTCTCAACTCCGCGGTTTAAAGTCGCAAAATCTTGCACATTATTGCCTTATGACCACAGAGCAGTCCTTTTCGCATCTACTACTTCTTTATCATTCCCAAAATGGATTGATTTTATTTTTGAATGTGTATTATGCGTTCTTGCCGCAGCACTTCTTGTATTTCTTTCCGCTTCCGCACGGGCAGGGATCGTTGGGGTAGATCTTCTCTTCTTTTCTGATTGTGTGAGAAGCCTTCTCTTCTTTGTAAAGAGCTTTTCTCTTATCCTCATCGAAGATAGCCTCCCATTCAGGAAGGTTGTAAAGCCAGTCTGCTCCTGCGTTAACCATGTTTTTATAAAGGAGCTCTTTTTCGAAGCCGAGGTTAACCTCAGTATCCTCTTCCATCTCTTCGATAGGATTCTGCTCCTTAAGACTGTCGTTGATTCCGTCAAGGAAACCAACCATAGTCATAATATCTACTTTGTATTTCTCTGCAAGCTCTTTAACTGTTCCCTTAACAACCTCGTCAGGGTTCTTCAAAAGCTGCGCATAGATGTCGCGCTCTTTCTGGAAGTACTCTGTCCATAATTTCTGGAGAGTTCCCTTATCTGTAGTCTCTGAATAAGCCATATCATGCCATTTTTTCAATAATGCCATATCCGTTACTCCTGTTTTTTCATAAGATATTTCGTGATCAGGGCATAGTTATGCCACTGACTTTTATACGTAAAATTTATTCTATCGTATTATCAGTAGGGTGTCAAAAAATCAGAGTATTTCTTTTCAATCAAAAATCAGCATCTCGAGAATCAGTTTTATCAAGAAAATTGAAAGTACTGCGATCATTACCGGCTTAACGATCTTGGAGCTGTTCTTCTCAAAGCAAGTAGCTCCGATATAATTGCCTGCAATGTTGAAAAGACCTGCGACTGCGCCAAGCGGAAAAAGAACCTGACCGTTTATCAGAAATACAACAAGTGCCGCTATGTTGGTGGATAAGTTGATCACTTTGGTTAGTCCGTTGGCTGTGGTAAGCTTCATTCCGGCAAAACAGGTCAAAAGAAGTATCAAAAACACGCCGGTTCCCGGGCCGTAAAAGCCGTCATATGAACCGATGAAAAAAGCAACAAAAGCGCTTATGAATAAAGCCGCTTTGTCGGAACGGACTGTATTTGTTTCAAGATTTCCTTTGCGGGTTATGACATAGATTCCCGTAAGCGGGATAATTATCATAAGAATTGCCTTAAGAATATTGTCGGGAACAAGAAGTGAAGCCTTTGCTCCAAGCGATGATCCGGCAAGTGCACAAGGAATGCACACCATTCCTATCTTCCATGGAATAAAACCTTTTCGTGCATATTTTGCCGTA
>JAEEGI010002706.1_pt1 | contig 43020 bp, 46 predicted proteins | sample 8958751 | NCBI WGS metagenome assembly JAEEGI01 (sample SAMN16246545, study PRJNA631951) | gut metagenome | biome: gut microbiome; feature: rumen; material: KS-attached | host: Bos | place: Iran: Karaj | collected 2018-10 | reverse complement strand
CCCAATCAATCTGACCGGCATCACCAGGGTCATACTCAAGCGGAATGTCAGCTTGTGGTGGAACATCCATTTCTGCTCTGAGCGTTTTGACCAGTTTTCTTATTGTTGATTCAGCACCTCTGAAGCCTTTTTCGAAAACAAGACGGTCATAAATGCGCTTGGCAGTGTGCCATTGTTTTGAAAGATTTTCTTTTTTATCTTCTTCAAGACAGGCACGAGCAAAGTCAATCACTTCCTGAGTAACCACCTCAGAGTCCCGATGATATGGTTTCCGTTCATCAGGATGCGTATCGCCTCTGCAATACTTTTTAACGGTCTGCCGAGATATACCCAGCTTTCTGGCAATGGACCGTATGGATTCGCCGTCGTTATAGCGGCTGCGGATTTGGTAGTAGAGATCCATTTCGACTATCATCACCTTTCTCCCTTCATGATTTTTTCATACACTAAAAATCATAAAGGACTTAACACAAGGTGGTAAACTTTTTCGCTAGCGAAATGGATGAAACTGGTCAACTTTTATAATAGCGTTTACAGACAATATGTTTGAAATCATTTTTTATTATATGCGGAGGTACAATACAAATGAGTAACTGGAAAGAATTTAGACAAGAACTTAATCTCTCTCCCGAAGAAGAAAAAATAATTGAACTTGAAAAAGATCTACTCAGAACAATGGTCACTATACGCGAAGAGCAAGGCTTATCCCAATCAGAGCTTGCAGACAAATGTAACGTGAAACAACCTGTCATCGCTCGAATGGAAAAAGCTGTACACTCCCCTCAAGTCGATAGTCTACTTAAAGTATTGGTTCCATTGGGATACAAGCTCGCAATTGTCCCAATAAAAAAATAATTTCCTATTTATAGCACGAACCCCCGATGCCAATATAAGCATCGGGGGCTCTTACTATAATTGCCAAAGCAAATGTTTAAATCAATATTTCTTTGCTTCCTCTTCGCCGTTCATAACACGGATAGCGCCCTGTGCAAGTGCAAGGAGCTCGTCTTCTCCGGGATATACGGTTACAGGAGCAATCCAGTCAACACGTTCTTTGATCTTATCTGTGATAACCTGACCGTATGCAATTCCGCCTGTAAGGATGATCTGATCAACCTTACCCTTAAGAACTGTAGCGCAAGCGCCAATGTTCTTGCATATCTGATAGATGAATGCGTCACGGATAAGATTAGCCTTCTCATCGCCCTCTTCGCACATCTTGTTTACTTCTCTCATATCGTTGGTTCCAAGGTAAGCGTTAAGTCCGCCGCCACCAACGATCTTCTTTTTCATCTCATCATATGTGAACTTGCCTGAGAAGCAAAGATCAACGAGTGCCTTAGCAGGAATGCCGTTAGCTCTCTCAGGTGAGAATGCACCGTCACCGTTAAGTGCTGCGAATACATCAACCATCTTACCATTCTTGTGAACGCCTGTTGATGTGCCGCCGCCCATGTGAACTACGATCACGCTGATCTCATCATATTTTTTACCGATCTCTTTTGCATATCTTCTGGCAACAGCCTTCTGATTAAGAGGATGATCGATTGAAACACGCTCAACTTCAGGAATACCTGAGATACGTGCAACAGGCTCCATCTCGTCAACAACAACGGGATCAACGATGTATGAAGGGACACCGATCTCGTCACCGATCTCTCTTGCAAGGATACCGCCGAGGTTAGATGCGTGCTGTCCCTGAACGCCAACCTTGAGGTCTGCAAGAAGTGCATCTGTACACTCGTATGTGCCGCCCGGAATAGGTCTTAAGAGTCCGCCTCTTCCTACGATTACGTTGAAAGATTTGATGTCGATGTTCTCTTTTTTAAGGAAATCAAGAATAATATTCTTACGAAAATCCTTCTGATCGATGATAGTAGCATACTGGTTGATTTCCTCAGTGCTGTGTCTTAATGTTTCCTCTTTTACAAGTGTCTCATCCTCGAAGATGCCGACTTTTGTAGAAGTTGAACCGGGATTTATAATTAAACTCTTTATCATGGTATTTTTTCCTTTCACATATTTTTTTATAAGGAACTTCCGCTCTCGGGCTTCGCCCTCGCCGGAAGACGTTCGAACTAGATTCGAAAAAACCTCATCAAGTTCTCTCAGCTTATTTATTGGCAACAACAGCTGCAAGTGCGATTGAGTTAACCTTAACCTCAACTGAATCCGATCTTGATGTAAGGATTACAGGAGCCTTTGTTCCTGTAAGGATGTTACCGTTCTTAACCTTTGCAAGACGAACGATTGTCTTGTATGTAAGGTTTCCTGCGTGGATATCAGGGAAAAGAAGGATGTCGGCATCACCGACGATTTTTCTGTCAAGAGCGCCTGCCTTGTGCTGAGCAGCCTCGGGATCGATAGCAAGATCCATTGAAAGAGGTCCGTCAACGATGCAGTTCTTGATCTCGCCTGCTTCGTTCATCTTTGTGAGCTCTGCTGCCTCAACTGTAACGGGCATTTTAGGGTTAACTACTTCTACTGCTGCAAGAGGAGCAACCTTAGGGCAATCAACACCGCAAGCTCTTGCTACGTCTACTGTATATTCAATGATGACTTTTTTATCCTCAAGTGTGGGATATGGCATAAATGCAACGTCTGTAAGGAAAAGAAGACGATCGATTCCGGGAATCTCAAACACGCAAACGTGTGAAAGAGGACGGCCTGTACGAAGTCCAACTTCCTTATCAAGAACGCTCTTAAGGAAATCTCTTGACTCCAAAGCACCCTTCATGTAAATGTCAGCCTTTCCGTCGTGTACGAGAGAAACTGCTGTACGAGCTGCCTCGATGGTATCCTTAACATCGATGATCTCGTAGTCTGCAAGGTTCATTCCAACCTCTGCTGCCTTCTTCTCGATCTCATCCTTGTCACCAACGAGGATAGAATCAACGATTCCTCTCTCCTTAGCAACCTTTACAGCCTCAAGAACGTGTGTGTCCTGCGCTACGGCAACAGACATCTTCTTTTTCTCAGCTGTCTTAAGCTTTGCCAAAATGTCATCAAAATTCTTACTCATTTTAAAAACCTCCAAAAATATTTATCTTAGATTAAAATATCCAAAAGCCATATGATAAAATTTTAACACTCAGCTGTTATAAATGCAATATACTGATATGATCACAGAGCATCTGTGTTGCTTAAAAAGCCGTTACACGAACCAAACCGGCAATTGCCATATATTCTCACGAAGCTTTCCGGGTGCAGGGCATGTACAGATAACCGCGCCCATTCCGCGCTTTTTCTCTTCGATTTTATCAAGGACCGTGAATGCACCTGTCATCTCGGCTGTTACCTTGCTGTTTTTCTTGATCTCGATGGGATATAACGTCCCGTTCTGCTCTATTATAAAGTCAATCTCAGACTCTTTGTTTGCAGTCTTGTCTTTGCCCCTATAATATGAAACATAATACCTGTAATCAAAACCTGCGTTGGAATAGGATTTCAAGATTTCAGAGATTACATATGTCTCAAAAAAAGCTCCGCTCATAGCTCCGTTTGCCATTGTCTCAGGTGTAAGCCATCTTGTAAGATATGCAGCAAGTCCCGTATCTCTGAAGTACAGTTTGGGTGACTTGATTGCCCTCTTTAAAGCTGATGCCTTATACGGCTCCAAAATATATACAATTCCCGACGCCTCCAATATCGAGATCCACTTTTTAATAGTATCGGCGTCTTTTCCCACTTCATCGGCAATATTGGAATAATTCAGAATTTCTCCCGTTCTTGATGCGCATGCAATCATAAATCTTCTGAACGAATCAAGATCCTGCACCGCCGATAACTCCCTTACGTCTCGCTCCAGATAAGTCTTTACATAGTTTGCAAAAAACATCTGCCAATCCATGTCAGGATTCTGAAGCTCCGGATATCCGCCTCTGTGTATCTTGTTCCAGATATCAGGCACTGCCTTTGCCGACTTATTTCTGGCTTTCACATATTCTTCCGTAGGAATAAAAGGCTCTGTAAAAGAATCCCTTTCTATCTCGCGCAAAGATAAAGGAGCAAGCTCTATTATAGAAACTCTCCCCGACAAAGAATCCGACACCAGATCCATAAGCTTAAACGGCTGCGATCCAGACAATACGTACTTTCCCCTTACATCATCCTTGTCGCATTCCATCTTGAGATATCTAAAAAGATTGGGAACCCTCTGAACCTCATCCATGAAAATAGGCGGCTCATTGAGTGCAAGGAATGTATTGGGATCGTCATTCGCCTGTTCTTCCAGAAACTGATCGTCAAAAGTCAGCATCTTCCTGTCGGGAAAAACATTTCTTATAAGCGTAGACTTACCTGTCTGCCTCGCTCCCGTTACCAAGATTGCTTTATACAATTTTTCTGCCTTGAGCAGTATGCTCTCAACATGTCTGTGAATGTATTCCATAGATTATCCTCATAAAAGAAAAAACGACTAATTCCGATTCTGATTCGGAATTAGTCATATTATAACATTTTAAATGAGGGTTTTCAATTTTCGTAGCTTTACTCAAAATCCTTCGCCTACTTCATCAATCTTTGTCTTCAACATTTCTGCAAGCCGTCTGAATGTAGGAATAAAGCTGTCCCTGATCATAACTATAAGCTCATCTATCGCCTTAGCATCATATATATGAATATTCTCATTTCTTTTACTCAACATCATAAGCCAGACTTCAGAATCTTTAATAAATCCATTGGCATACCCCAACTTCAAAATTTCTCTGGGCGATCCGATTTCTGCACCACTGACACCATGAAGTCGCATTACTGCCTGTAATGCCTTCCACGAAAGCTCAAAAGTCAGATTAAACTGGCCAATCACTCCCATTCTATATATTTCATCATTATACGCATTACTAAAATTCGCTTTCTCCAGCACACTTATATCCTTCATAAGTCTGCCCAGAATGTTTATATTCTGCATAGGTTATCCTCTATATCAAACATATTTCAGAGCTATATGCACGTAATCCTTAATATTATCAATAGTTTTATCCTCATTGATAATTCTAACTTTAAAATCTCCGCAATTGTCAAAAGGCATAAAATACCTTAAATTCACAGAGACATCTATTATTTTTTCTATCTCCAAAAGCCACTTGGCACAGTCTTCACCACAGCTGGTAGCATTAAACATAAGATCAGGTCTTTTATAAATACAAATAAGTGTCTGCAGGCTGCCTGATAATCTTTCCGGCGGAATCGGACCAAGTACATCGCTCTCAATCAACTGCCCACCCTTATAATGCGATTTATCAATATCTTCCATCATCTCAGTAACAAGCGGATCTCCAAACCACTCTTCCCGAAAGTTGAATCTGAACCACGACGGTCCATGCATCGCTCCTTCTGTTTCTCCAAAATATATATTCAACATATTATTCGTCCTCAGTTTTTTCTCGAATATATTCTATGAAACAATCACATTACCGCATACAGCACAGTTTCCATATTACTTTTGCTATGATGCCTCACATATAATTTGTACTCCGGATCCAAATCATGTACAAACTCTATTAGCCTTATCATATCTTCATCAGAATGGTACAAGCATATTGTCAGCGTCGGTTTGTTTCTTATTATCAGATTTCGGGCACCATGTAACGCAGCCCATTCTGCCCCTTCTATATCCATCTTGATAAAACTAACATCTTTACATTCAGGCATATTATCAAGGTCTACTACTTCAATTTTATCTGTGGCTTTATTCTCATCATCAACTATCCTTGCCACTACCCCATTTGCATTAAAAAGCAACACATCTTCTTTATCCGATAATCCTTTTTTTACCAAACTAATATTGTTACGATTACCGTAAAACTTACTCAATAATTTATAATTATTATCTTCCGGTTCAAATGCTATTATTTTTCTAATTTTAACCTTTTGTTTTCTTGCTTCATCGAGTAACTGTTGAATTGTATCTCCCGTATAAGCACCTCCATCCACAAACACTTCACCATCATGTAGATGTATTATTTCAGAAACAAAGTACTGATCATATTCCGAATACAGTTCTTTAGGAATCGGAATCCTTTTTGTACGATAATCAATACATGCAGATAATACTTTTCGAGATTTTTCATCTGCCAAATAACTCATGACTTTTTTCAAATGCAATACATTTTCTTTATCAGAAAAAAAGTTCTGAGCCTGAAGCATTTGTTTTGTCGGATGCATCCTTAAATCAGAATCATTACCATGCGTAATCAAAAAATTAATTCTTCTTGTAATTCCCTTTTCTTTAAACCAAACAAGTACTCGAAACGTTAAATAATGCCTCTGCATTAAATGGTATATCGATCTAATTGTTTTTCCAAGCACCACATCGTCTCCTTTATCAAAAAGACTATTATATTCCCGACTTAAGACTCCATTGTTCTCCCAATAATTTATCAAATTCTTCCGGAACAAATCTAATATATCCACTACTTGGCGTAAATGTCATTTCTCCGAAATATATCCTTCCATCAATATTGTATAGATCAACTCGAACATGAGAAAACTCACTAGAAAGTTTTTCTGCTATCTCAACCATCTTTTCATAATTCTTGGGTTTCTCTAATTGTTCCTTTAATGGAGCAAAATCCGCTCTATAATATGGCATCAAATTATAGTTCCTATCAAAAAAGCCAAGGCTTCCTCCAAAACCATCCCCTTTTCCATAATCTTGAGATTTTTTTATTCTGGTATATGAGCAAAACACTTTTCCACCAAAACAGAAGAATTTGTAATCCGGAAGATCAACCATGTCATTCTCTAGAAGATTTTTTTCAAAATAAATCCGTGGAATAATATTCTTATATTGCAACTCAAAACTATTATATGCATAATTATTCTTTATCCACGTCTTCAGCGTTTTCTTCGCTGTTTCGCGGTTCAATCCAGCACTATCATTTACAATAATATTAAACCCACTTCCTGTATTTAACTTAATTACATATTTGGGTGGAAGCGTATCAAAATCAATATCCTCTGCGTCACTATAAACTTTTCCCACCATAGGGATAAGATATTCTTCACCAATTTTTGAAGCAACCCACTTTCTAACCTCTACCTTATCAGAAAGCTGCGTCAACAGGGGATTAGTTCTATTTATTTTAGTCCACTGAATTTTCTCAGTATAGCTAACTGGTTTTCTAATATTTAATTCTCTGCCAACTCTTTTTTTATATTGATGTTTAAGATATACCGGATAGAAAAAACTTGGCATTAGTTCTTTCACATAATTTTTGCATACTAAAGTCATTATACTTCTCACAAGTTTTCTCCTTAAGTCAATCTTCTATTTTATATAAATTAGCATTGATAAACTTTTGTACTCCTGTAAAAATAACCAAACATCCAAAATAACACACACATCCAATCATTATCTTTACAATTAATACTAATATACTATTCGTAATTCTAGGCGTATAGTTCCAAAGAACTATTACCATTACTAATCCCGAAAGCAAAAACGGAACACTATTTAAAATATTCCTACCAATATTTGCTTCTTTGTAAACACATATTGCTTGAAAAACGCAAACAACTATTTCAGCAACAAGCGTTCCTATTGCTGCTCCAATAGATTCATATTTTGGGATTAAAATTATATTTAGACAAACATTAGCAAAGGCTCCTGTAAATAAAGAAATCACAAATAATCTATCTTTTTTTCTAGGCAAAAGATATTGTGTCCTAATAACATTTGCAAAAGCTAAAAAAATACAACTTGGAAGAATTATGTAAAAAAGATATACGCATTTGCCAAAGCCACTACCATAATAAATTGGGACAAACTCTTTTGCTACGCCCATAATCCCCATACAAGTAGACGTGGATATAAACATTGCAAATAAAATCGATTTATTAAATAATCGGTCAACACTCTTCTTCTCAGCTCTTTTTGAAATCATGTTGGATACTCTTGGTAACATAACCATTCCCAGCGCATCTATTAGCGCCATTGGAACTTTAATTATATTTTCACAACTATGATAATAACCTAACTCGATTTCATTTGTCATCGAGCCCAACATTATCTTATCCATAGCTTTATATATACTTGTAGCGACAGTAGGCAAAAACAAAATCATATTAGGCTTTATATGCTTCAAAACATTCCTAAACCGTGGCATAACAAAGCGAATTTTTCTTACAACTACACTTAATGAAATAATCTGATTCACAATAAAGCCTATACTGAAAATAAGCGCATATTTCCATACATCATTTTTACTTTTTACAAAAATAAAAATACAAATAGCTGTAATAATCTTAGTTAAAACATCTTTAGTGGAAGTAACTTTAAATTCTTCCAATCCATTTAATACCCATGTAAAATCAATCCCCCCCGCAACAACTATCAATGAAAAAACTAACGCTACCCCTTCTTTAGGCGCCGCAAAAAAGCAGTACATAAAATATATTATTGATCCAAAAATTCCCATAAAAAATTGAAATGCATATAGTTCACAAAAAGTCTTTGATAATAATTCACTATCATCTTTTACATATGCAATCGTTCTATTACCATATGAATATAGTCCTAATCTTATAAACAAATAAAAATAATACGCTACTGTATATGCATATGAATATTCACCTAATCCATCTGCTTTTAATATCCTCGATAGATAAGGTAATGTAACAAGCGGCACTAAAAAATTCGTTATTTGATATATAGAATTGAAAATAAGATTTAATCTGATGCTATTATCCGTTTTACCACTTTTCATAAATTACACCGTAATCCTAATTCGTACTTTTTTATTTTTACCATCAGATATTCTATGATATATAGGATAAGACAATGTAAGCAGAAATAAATTTTGAGCCATTGAAAAGAAATTATTTTCCATTATTCCATATATTGCATAAAGTCCCATTATTGCTATCAATAAGAATTGCTGTGTCCTTTTTAAATAAATCAACGTACATATGTATAACGTAGAAAAAATAAAGAACACAATAACTCCATATCGTAGAATAAGAGCAACATATGCATTATCTAACCAAAAATGATATATTACTCCGGTTATATTTTTCTTTACTGTGAGTTTTATATCCTGTCCAAACAAATTTATACCATAAAATCCTATAGTTCTATGGCATTGAGAAAATCTATGAGACATGTAATCATCTACTCTTTTAAACAAACTATTCCTTCTGACATCTGTTATTGACAAAAAAACACTTGCAAAATTCGAAGCAACCGCTAAAACTATAAAAAAATTAGACCATACGTTCATATTAAGTCGCATTCGAGTTGCCAACTCATATGCACAAATAATAATTGATAATATTATCATGCAATAAACTGAAGTCTGCGAATTCGTAACTACATTCAACACTATAGCAGCAATAAAAGTAACTATCGCATCTAATATATTCAATCTATCTTTTCTATGAAAACAACGGCATATAAAAATCAAAAAAATCCTTATTCCTAGCTGATTGGGATGCGTAAATCCAAGCGAATGCCTTAATATAGTTCCTCTATAAATAGCGCTTTCATCTACATAACCATTGAAAAACAACACCAAAACAAATATAACCATGATAAGCTGTACATAATATGCAATCCCGGTTATTTTTTTTAAATCTATATTCTTACTGGCAATAACAAAAATCCACGTAGATAGCAGCGTATTATAATTTGCCAATGAAGTAGCATAGATTATAGGAAGCGAAACAAGCGCTATAATTACTAATTCTTTAATCTGATAATCCTGAAAAAAAATAATATGTATCATAAGCAATATCAATATAATAATAGCCGTTGAACTATTTGCATCACTTTTTTTCCATATAAAAAACTGTTCAATATTGGAATTAAATAAAACCTCAGTTCCAAACCAAAGAACAAACACAAAACTTATATATTTTTTACCAAATTCAATCCTTTTTTCCATATCTAATCAACTTAGTTTATTATATTCATTTACAATATTCTTCATATTTATATATGCATTATACTTATCTAACGCTTCTTTTTGACCACTCATTACTACATCAGACAGTTTCTCTCTTTCTTCTACAACTTTTTCCATCAACAATGATAATTCATATGAATTATCATATTTATACAAAAAACCTGTTTCTCTATCTCTTACCAATTCCGGTGTGGCACCTGAATCAGTTCCTAACAACAAACATCCTCCCTGCATTGCTTCTATTGTTGTTCTCCCAAACCCCTCAGCTTTTGAGCTCATAATAAACACATCCGAGTTCTTAAATAACTCACGTACATCTTCTCTGGCATCCAAAAAAGATATATACTTTTTATGATTTGCTGCCATCGTCTTGAGCATCTTCTTCTTTTTACCATCACCAACAACCAGCAAATGAAAATCTGCTGTTCTTCGTGACAGCTCTATAGCTGCTTCAATCACATATTCCTGTCCCTTGTTGGAATTCATATTCCCTATACTAAGAAATTTAACAACTCGATCAGAAAAAAGTTTACTTCTCTCATTATAATAATCACGCACATCTATTCCGTTATAGATAACTGTCATTTTTTCTGGATCAAGCAAATTACAGAAATGATCATAAACATGTTTTGACACACATATTATCTTATCTGCTTTATTAATCAGGTTATAACTGCCTTTGCAAAACAAGCGTTTATTATGATCCGAATCAACACATTCCCTTATATGCCAAATAAAAGGAATATTATTTGCAACCGCCACTTTTGCACCTATATAAGTTCCAATCGTATTAATATGTATCAAAGATATATCATTCTTCCTCACATAACAATCCAACCTTATTGTTGCAAAACAATTCAACGCTATTTTCACTAATCGTCTGCACAATACTAATAAACTAACATGATCAGTTATACTCTCAACCCAATTAAATGATCTAATTATTTTATACTCAATACCTGCCTTTTTTAGTATTTCTTCACCATTACCTTTTTTGGGTAATACTACAATGGGATAAAACTTTCCTTCTGCCATAAGTAATTCACATAGCTTTGACATACTCCTAAATGCGCCACTTGTGCATGAACTATCAGACGAAATAAATAGAACTTTTTTCATTATTAATCCCCAACATCATCTTTATATATTAAATGGAATAATTTTATATAACTGCATATAAACTGTTCCTCTGATTCCTTGTCAATCATTCTCAAGAAAGAACAATCTTCATAAACAATTATATTTTCTCATAAATATTTTTATTGTCTTTTTTATGCTCATTTATGCTTCTGCGTTTTCCTTTCTCTTCTCTCAATCAAAAAATCCGGATTAGTATTTTCTTTAATTTCTGCTTCTACACTATAAACTGCACTTGTTGATATTCCGACAGCATATCTAAATGTAATTCCTATTAACTTTAATAATTCACTTGGGTATTTTTGTGAATCGATGCGCTCACAAATATCCGAATAATCTGTTCTATCCCTCGGATGAATCTTTAACACTGCAGGTGCAAATGAACTATATTTATCTATAAGTTCCCTGTAAAGCTCTTTTTTCTCCTCTTCCGATACATAACCATCTTCTGAAAGCGGTTGGGTAAATACTATCCCTAAATTAGTATTTCTATACATTTCACACAGCTTCATATCTTCATCAAACACACTGATTATCTTATCCTTATTTTCTTTGGATAAAATTGAATAATCAATTGTAAGTTTTTTAATATGGGATTTCAAATATGTGTTGTATCCATCCGGATTCTGCACATATATTCCTTTTATTTTTTTATCATTCCAGAAATTTGTACTATTGCCATATAGTTGCTTTAAAAACACAACTCCTCTGCTTTCTTTGGGTGACACATACTGAGTTGCACCTTCTTCAATAAATATACTCTCCGATACTTTCTCATAAAATAAACATGCCGGATAACAAACAAATTGTTGATTCCAGCAAAAGTTAACCATTAGAATATTATTGTATCCCCCCAGCAACATAGCAACATCTCGAAATAACCTCTTATTTAAATAATCCGAATAGCCTATCAGCCTTCGAAATTTTGACTTTTTATCTATTGACCAACATCTAATACCAAGCTTTTCGATTCTATCAGCTAATATTTTGTGATTATATGCGTCAGCATGAGTAACTGTCGCCATCACTATAACAAAATCTCCTAAATCTCTTTTACTTGAATAAATAAGCATCAATGAATTAAATACATGAATCATCGAATGGCAAAAGAACGCTATCTTTTTTTCAGTATGTTTTATAATTTCAGAAATATAAAACACTATGTATCTCCTTTACATTCTAACTTCTCTGCCAAATATTTTTATAAGCCCCTTATATGAACCAATAAAAAAACCAACCATTCCAACTCTATATGACAAGGCACATAATCTCAATGCCAATGCCTTTAAATTTATATTTTTTCCAAATAATCCCAAATATCTATTCGTTCTCCACCCCGGAATAGTATCATCCATATAACGAATAGTCTTTTTTATAAGTTCTTTTTTACCAGAGGAATTTCCAATACTAGTTCTAAACACTCCCCCACATGCAATTCTTATAAAAATTTGCGTTTCAAGTTCCTGTCTATAATACAAACCATCAATTGGATTATTACTTATTAATTCTCTAAAACCGGACATCATTGAGTCACATACACCGGCATCCATAATTCCAGTAAGAGAATCACTACGTACTCTATAATGATAGCCAACTTTATTGGTATATACCAACTTATTAACATACCTTAAAATTTCAAAAAAGTAGCAAGTATCCTCAGATCTTTTCATTTCTCTAAATATAGCCTTTTGCGCAATTTCAGTTCTGAATAACTTGTTATATAATGCTGGATTAATATAAGCTAACTCACAGATATTCTCACCATCAGCAACATTAACAGTTTTTCCATCTACAGCTTCAACACATATCTGCCTATTTGTCTTGTCATCAAAACGTTCAATTCCACAGATGGTCACATCTGCATCGCTCAACTCTGCACTTTTAACCAATTGTTCAAAAAAATCAGGTTCAATCCAATCATCTGAATCCAAAAAAGTAGTATATTTTGACGGATAATCCTTCGCAATTTCTAACGCTTTGTTCCTAGATTTACTTTGCTTGATGTTTTCTTCATTCTCAACCAGAACAATTTTCATATTGTTATTTTTCATATACTCTTTGATAATTGAAACCGAATTATCAGTTGAGCAATCATCAACAACCAAAACAAGAAAATCTTTATACGTTTGATTCAATATAGAATCAAACAGCATTGGAAGATACTGTTCTGCATTATATACCGGAACAATCACATTAATAGCACTCAATTATTATCCTCTTTCTTACTAACCACATCTTTTTATTTTATAGCTTCTACATACAAGCTCATCTCAGGAAATGTTTTGTCAAAATACATTTTATTTTTCATATATTCCGATATACTTCCGGCATACTTCGAGCGAATTATCTTAGTAAAATTCGAATCGATAAGCGTATCTTTAACTTTGGAAAATGTCCAATAATTTATATGATAACCGGCTTTTTTAGGATCATATGTCAATCCTTCAGTTATATACTCAAAAAAATTGTCCATATCCTTATTTAAAAAGGCTTCATTATAATCCTGACCGTTCCCGCTTATATAATCTAAAAATCTTTCCGTTGCAATTTCTCTGACAAGAAAATCTACTTGTCTCATATTTGCATATTCCACATTTATCTGTTTTAATAATCTTTTTCGCCAGATCCAGTATGAATTGTCTGTCTGACTGGCATTCCATAAAAATTCTGCATCAGGACAACATACTCTAAGTATTCCACCTTTTTTTAATACTCGGTGGCATTCAAGAAAAAAATTCTGTATATATTCATTCTCAATATGTTCAATAACGTGACTGCAATATATTGCATCAACCGTTTCATCAGCAAATGGTAATTTATCATTTCTAATATCATATTCAATGTATTGGCCACCTTTATGCATAGAAGCGTACCATGGCGACGAATAATCCAAACATATCCACCCACGGCATTTCCAATCCCCCGCTCCAACATTAATAAGCCGCTTTCCTCGTATATCACAATCTTTTTTAGCAGCTCTCGAAAAAACAATTTCAATTCCCAGCATCCTTCCAAGACACTTAAGGATTTTATCAACAATTTTCTTCAATAATTTCCCTAACTGCACCATTTCCTCCACATCTTTTCGCAACATAGTCAGCAACATCCTTAACTTCAGAAGAAGCATCTGCTGGACAAGCAGCTATTCCAACAATTCTCATTACTTCCACATCATTTATATCATCGCCAACATACAGAACCTCATCAAGCATTATCCCATATTCTTCACATATTCTTCTAAGTACCGCTGCTTTATCTTTGGCACCCTCTTCAATGAAATTCATATTAAGCTTTTTTGCTCTACGTCTATTTAATTCTCTTATTTCTCCCGTAATAATTCCAACAATTATCCCTCTTTCTCTCAGCCGTGATAAAGCCATACCATCTCTGGTATTAAATTTTTTTAGTTCATCTCCTTTTTCGGAATAGTACATTCCCCCATCAGTAAGACAGCCATCACAATCGGAAACGACCATCTTTATTTTCTTTCTATTACTAATGCTTTCCTTTTGTATTTTTTTCTGAAGAAGCTTTTCGATTACTATAAAATCATTCGGCTCATCTATTTCAATTGCTGTATTTTCCGGCATCTCATATGCCCTAATACGCCCGGAAATCCTATTTCCGGATTTTAAAAGCAGTTCTTTTGATGTAATATAATAAGCACCATTCTCCATAAGATATCCTTCAAATTCCTGACGTCTTGGCCTATTAAAGATGTCATAATTGACAGGTTCCGCAACATTGTATGAGTCAACTTTCCACAAGAAACGCTTTTGTCTTACAACCGAAATAACACTATCCGTTCCCTCAGTATTGAATAATAAAAAACCGCCTTCCAAATCAGCAACATCCAATAATGGAGATGTTGCTTGAATGAGTACTATATTGTCAAACTCATATTTCTCCGCAAATTCCAGCATAACAGATTCTGTTGTTGCAGTATCACTGGCGTTTTGCTTAGATCTATCAATAACTCTCAGTTTAGAGAACACTTCCTTTTCGCTATTACAAAATGTCTCTACAGCATCCCTTATTTCAAAACTATCTGTTGCTATATATACATTATCAATATATTTACATTCACATGCCGCTTTAGCAGTCCAATATACAAGTGGTTTTCCACATAGTTCTTTTATATTTTTAAACGGAATTGATTTACTTCCACCTCTTACAGGAATGAGTGCAACATTCATAATAAAATTCTCCCAACAACTTACTCAACTCGCAGTTTCTTCCTTACAGCAAGTTCGTCTTCTTCAAGCTTCTTCTCTCCATCCCCCATCATCTTAATAATATCAATGCATCTATGATAGAGCATAAACATAGCATTAATCTCTAAACTGGCCTTTTGATCTGTTCCCCACATATTATGTGAAAGAGTTACATGTCTTTCAATTATATTCGCACCAAGAGTAACTGCTGCTACTGTAGGTTCAAGATTCTGTTCATGTCCACTGTAGCCAACAACGCAATTGTATCGTTCTTTTAATGTCGTTATATATCTAAGATTCAAATTATCAATCGGAGCAGGATAAACAGAATTTGTATGCATTAACGCATACTCTCCATTACTATAGTCTTCAAGCACCGATACTGCCTTATCTAACTCTTCTTGAGTGCACATACCTGTTGACATCAAAATAGGTTTCCCTGATTTACAAGCCGCTTTTATAAGCTCGATATTCCCATTTGCGGCGGACGCCAATTTGATAAAAGGGACATCATAATTTAAAAGGAATTCAAGACTGGGCATATCCCAAGGAGAAGCTGTCCATGAAATGGGTTTTTCCTTACAATAATCATCAATATAATCATACTCACTCTTTTCAAATTCAATACGTTTTTTATACTCCAGATATGTCATCTCTCCCCAAGGCGTAGATCTCATAACATTTTTTTGGCTATCAGGAACCGCAATATCCGGTGTTCTTTTTTGAAACTTTACGCAATCCCAACCTATGGCATAAGATGCATCAATAAGCCTTTTTGCAACATTTATATCTCCGTTATGGTTTATACCTATTTCAGCAATAAAATAAGGTTCTTCCCCATCTCCAACAATTTTAGAACCTAGTTTTATTTGATTACTCATGTTTTCTCCTTTACATGTTACCAATAATTAAATTCATGTCCTAATTATAATCTATATATAGTATTTTGTCATAGAAAAAGACGCAGATTTTGTGGCAATCTGCGCCTAAATTCTATCTATATTTACTTTATAAACCTAAGCAAGAAATCCGTTATACCAATAATCGTGAAACCGCGCTCGTCGCGAGTCTCCTTTATCGGTTTGTTTACCACAATAACTTTCTGAATCTGATCGTTGATCAAGATATACGGTCGTATCTCCCTTTCTTTTGTCGCATCATTGGAAATATCCGCCGTTACCTGAATATAATATGCCTGATTGCCTTTATGCGCATAGAAATCCACTTCATTATTCTTTCTGACAGATTTCCCCGCTTTATTCTTTTCAACTGTATCGAAAGTACCTACATTTACGGAATATCCGTTGTAACGTAGCTCATTATACACGATATTTTCCAACATCTGACCTTCATCGGGAAATGCAAAATTTAATCTGGCATTTCTAAGACCTGTATCTGCGAAATAGTATTTTCTCAGTGCTCCGATTTCTTTTCTTCCCTTAATGTCAAACCTACGAGCCTCCCTAAGAAGAAATGCATCTTTAAAATAGCCTATGTAATTCTCGATTGTAGCCTTGTTCAATTTCGATTTCCGAACACTTAAAAACGTATTTGCTATCTTTTCGGAATTGAGCAGTTCACCTGTCGAAGAGCTTATAATATTGCAGAGTTCTTCAAGTTCCTCACCTTTCTTTAATCTGTTTCTTTCAAGAATATCGCTAAAATATGTTGTTTCAAATAATCCCTTGAGATACTCTTTTTTTTCATCATCTTTTTTCAAAACAGCAAGCGGCATACCGCCATATTGCATATATGTATAGAGTGCTTCCGATTCATAACCTCCGACATAGCCAAAAAACTCATCAAATGATAGCGGCGCAAGACATATATTTGTTGCCTTATCTCTAAATTCGGTTACTATATCCGACGAAAGCATCTTTGAGTTTGATCCCGTCACATACAAATCTATATTTTTTTCACGAGACAGTCCCAAAACAACATCCACAAATGTCACCGTGTCTTCGTCACTTTTCTTTGCCGGAACGTGTTTACCATCTGTAAAATTTGGATTTTTAAGTGCATATACTTTTTGAATCTCATCAATAAAGACATAATACATATTATTGTCTGTACACAGTTTTCGAATATACTCTCCAAGTTTTAACGGATCCCTATATTCGATATTTCTGTCATCATCCAATTCCAAAATATGAATATGCGACGGATCAACTCCCTCATCAATAAGGTATGCCCTGTATATCTCCTTTAGCAAATACGACTTTCCACATCTCCTGATTCCTGTAATAACCTTGGGAAATCCATTTTCTTTTGCCTCAATCAATTGTCTTAGATACTTATCTCTTTTTATCATCTTAATCTCCAAATATGTAGAATTCTACATTTTTTCTTACTAGATTTTACCATTTTGGCGCTTTTCAATCAATAAAAGTGTAGAATTCTACACTTTTTCTTATTAAAAAGGCGCAGATTTTGTACCTGCTTTTGTACTAAATCTGCGCCCTTAATATTTCTTTTCCCCATCACTCCTCCGTAAACTCGAACAACTCCTCAACGGTAACGCCAAAGACCTTGGCTATGTCCATCGCAAGCTTAAGCGACGGGTTGTACTTACCATTCTCGAGGTGAACAATGGTCTCGCGTCTTGCACCAACCATCTCTGCGAGCTCACTTTGCTTGTAACCTGCTTTTTCGCGATATTCTTTTACCTTAGTGATAAGTGCCATAGGCTTACTCTCCTTTTTTATCGATGGCAGAATACAGGATAACTCTCACGATTGAAACAACTACAAGTGAGATTACGAGGATCCAGCCGATAACATCTGTTCCAAAAGCTTCGGTATGTCCTACTGTTGCAGCCGTAAAAGCAAGTGCGACCATGATAACAGCCATAATCTTATAGCAAATAGCATTGCATTTGTTTAAGTTTCTCTCTGCAAGCTCATCAAAGCATTCCTTCTTATATTTTCTTTCTCTTGAATAAAGCATGTAATAAAAAACTGCAAGAAAAGCGCCGACAGAACTTTGAATCATAGAGTACGACTCCTTATAATCTGTTCTTGCCCACATCCAGAAATATACAGCAATAGCAATATTTCTAACCACCTTTGAAACCAAAATATCCTTTAATGTTACCTTCTTGTTCATTTCATGCCTCCATAATATAAAAGTGATATATTTATAACTTGTTTTGATGTTATAAATATATCACTCGCATTTTCTCAAGTCAATATAAAAGTGAAAAATATTTCACTTCATTTTTTTGCATCCATACTACGGATAAATCCGATTCATCAGAATCCTTCCATCCTACGCTTTTTCCTAAGTATTATCCTCTTTTCCGCGCCTTCCCACTCAGCTCGTTCATTCTCCGTTTTGATATTTAATCCGTAAGGAACCAGAACCGGCGTGTCGTCATCGTCTATGCACACCTCTGTCAGATATGCCCTGTTAAGAACATGCCTCATACCGTTGCGTCTGTCCTCAACATAGGTATCAACCCGAATTTCCATAGAAGTCCTGCCGACATATGTTATCTTACCGATGATAACAAGTACATCGTCGAGTTTTGCGCCCTGTTTGAACTGCATGTTGTCGACAGCCGCCGTAATAACCGGATTTCCGGAATGCCTTATCGCTACCGTACGCGCAACTTCATCTATCCACGACATCAATTTGCCGCCAAAAAGCCTTTTTTCGCTGTTAATATCACTGTACTCAACTACCTTAGTCCACTCTGTGACCGAATCTTCTACATTCTTCTTATCTATCTGATGATCTACATGAAAAACTTTACCCATACGCCCTTTCCTCCTAGATTTTTTGTTACTATTAATTTTACCTCAAATACACTGACGTTTCTATCACATTTTGACACGCACACTCAGTCGCTGATAAGATAGTTTGTAGAATTTAATTCAATTCAGAAGGGAAAAGAAATGTCACAGCCCAAGATCAGTGTAATCATTCCGGTTTACAACACCGCAAAATATATGGATAAATGCCTTGAAAGCGTACTGTCACAATCTTTCACAGAATTCGAAGTCATCCTCGTTGATGACGGTTCCACAGACGGCATAAGTCCCGCAAAGTGTGACGAATATGCTTCAAAAGACGATCGTGTCATCGCAGTCCACAAGCCCAACGGCGGTCTAATATCTGCCTGGACTGAAGGGGTAAAAAAAGCCTGCGCAGACTATCTTTGTTTCATCGACAGCGACGACTGGATTGACACCGATATGTTCGAGAAGCTCTATGCCCTCACCGATCCTTCTTTTTCCGACAGTGAGATAATCTCAGGAAACTACATTGTTGAAAAAAATAACGAGAGAAGAAAAGAAACTCAGGGACTTGCCCCCGGCGTATACACCGGAGACTCCCTTGATAAGATAAAAGAGAATCTTCTTGGAAACGAAGTCCGTCCCGTTACCATGTCAAGATGCATGAAGCTCACATCCAGAAAGCTTCTTCTTGATAACATCAAGTATTGCAACACCTCGATTGTAATGGCCGAAGACGTAAATATAATGCTTCCCACCATCTGCGACGCCAAAAGGCTTGTTATAGCAAAAGACAGCTATTTTTACCACTACAGACTTATCAGCGATTCAATGGCACACGGCCACAGTCAAAAGCTCTTGTCAAACCTTGAGCTCAACGACAAGACTTTCAAGGAAATCCTTATGGATAAAAAAATATCTACCGCGGAAATACAGGTAGACCGTGAATTTGTCATAATGCTCTTTGTTGCCATGAAGATTGAGCTTCGCCACAGAGCTCCGAATGTAACGGAAAGAGTACGCGCCATTTTCCTGCGGGATGATATACGCAAAAAAATAATGTCCACACATGTAGACATTTCTTCAAAAGCAAACAAACTTCTGTATTTTTGTATGAAGCACCCGATTTTCCCTGTAGTTCAGGCTACGCGCTTTATACTTCTATCCTATGACAAAAGAACCAACTAAACTAATTAAGCTGCCACCTTCAACTCTGAAAGTGACAGCTTTAATTTTTAGTACGCTCCGTCCTGTCCGAATACCGCAGGAAAAGTTCTGATGATGAGTTCTATATCTTTCTTTATACTCATGTCCTGAATATATTTAAGATCGAGTTCTACCCACTGCTCCCATTTTATCTTGGCTCTTCCGCATACCTGCCAGTAACAGGTAAGTCCGGGCTTAACGACAAGCCTCTGCTTCTCATATGCGTTGCAGGCTTCCATCTGCTCATAGAGAATAGGTCTCGGCCCTACAACACTCATATCTCCCTTTATGATATTAAAGAGCTGAGGAAGTTCATCGATCGAATATCTTCTGATAAACTTGCCAACATGAGTAATCCTCGGATCGTCTTTGATCTTAAAAGCATGTCCCGTCTGCTCGTTCTGTTCCTGCATCTTCTCGAACAGATCCTCAGCATTTTTGTACATACTTCTAAATTTATAAATCTTAAAGCTCTGCATATCTTTACCGGCTCTCTGCTGGGTAAAGAAAATAGGGCCTCCGTCTTCAACAAAAATAGCAATCGCAGTAATGAGAAAAACCGGAGACAATAAAACCAGCGCTACGAATGCAGCAACCACATCAAAAGCTCTTTTGACCCACTTGTAGATATTGGCCTTGTGATCGTAAATCTCCCAATAATTCAGCTCAATAATCTTCCTGCCTCTGATATTTACGACTCTGTCAGCCGTAACCACATTCGTTCTCGCCATATCGTCCCCTCTCGTGACTATGTTTATAAGGAACAATTACCATCAGTATATGTACCCAATTGATGTATCGGCATTTAGGCATAATTATTTTAGAGAAAATTTGAGTATTTTTTAAATAATTTTAGCACAGTGATTGTTGTTACCTTTATCATCAATAAGTTTATTATAAACTAAATAAATCACATTGTCACAAGAAAGCGCAGAAATATCTGCTATTTTATAAAAGTTTAATCATATTTTTTTGCAAATATACAGAAGATGCGTAGAACTTCCAAGTAATTCTCTTTTCTCCGAAAATGCAAGATACCACTTTTTAAGCGACTCAAAGTCTTCATCCGAGATCTGAAATTCAGGATTCATCTCCATAGAAAGGATAAATCCGTCAACACCTGTCGTTGTAATATATTCTGTTTTCTTTCCGGTAAAAAGACCTTCAAACTCCGTAACGTCATAGCCTGTAAACATCTGCTCTTTGAAATGCCTTATCTTGTAGTCTTCCGTGAAGTTCTCTTTTTCCCCGTTCTTCCAGTTTCCGTCCAGATGGTTCGCATACATAAATGCAAAGACCGAAATGAAGGCAAACATTATAGTTCCGCCGGGCTTAGTAACTCTTATCGCCTCATCTATAGCTTTATCCACATCCTCCCTGTCATACAGATGATACATAGGTCCCAGAACCAGCGTTACATCAAAGCTGTCATCTTCAAGGCCTGTGAGCTTAGTTGCATCGCCCTGCATGGGATGTATGTTTGCGATTCCCTCGCTGTTTTTCTTTAATATCTCAATGTTCTTCTCAACGAGATCTACAGCGGTTACGTCAAATCCTTCCTTTGCAAGAGCTATTGAATATCTTCCCGTTGCCGCGCCGACTTCAAGGATCTTAAAATTCTTATCTTTATCCGCGAATTTATGAATGTAGTGCATAGTTGTCGCATACTCAAGCTGTCCGTGCCTTGATTTATCAAGTCTGCCATCCTCATCCGTCTGATCGTAATAATCACATACAATTTTTTCCCTGCTGTCAGACTCGCTTATCGCATTTATCCTTGTATAATACTCCTTATCATCCTCATGGTGGATATAAGCGCCATTTTTAAGCTGAACCTGTAAGCTCGCGGGATTGTCTTTGTTTACAGAAAGATAAGCCTCATGAATTCCGATTTCTCTGGCCTTTCCAAGTGTCATTTTAAGTCCTTCGGTAGCATATCCATGTCCCCTATACTTCTTGGATATGCCATAGCCGATGTGCCCGGGACCGTTTCTTAGAAAGTCATTTAAGTAATGCCTTAAATTAAATACACCGACATACTCCCCGTCAACCGAAAGTACAAAAGATGTATCAGGTACAAAGCCCTCAGGAAGCCCTTTTCCGAGCGACCAGTTCCTTTTCATCTCGATCCACTCCAAGAACTTATCGTAATCATAGCCGTAAACACTGTTTATAAACCCGTTCTCATCCTCATCAAACGTCATAAACAGCTCATACGCTTTCCTGTAATCCGAATCCTGCACTCTTATCAGTTCCATGAATTTCTCCTCTCAAATATAATTAGAGCCCCACCAAACATGTACGCTTGATGAGGCTCTTAATCTCTCTGTCTCTGTGATTACTTTTTATCTCAGATATGACATATCCGAATGTCCTCATCAAATATAACACTAATAGTCCCCTGATTATTATTCACGGGATTTGGATTGGTATTAGTATTATTGTTGATGAGTATAAATTCTCTCATATCCATGTCTTCTTTCTGAAAATTCTTAGTTTCGATTATAGTTGTCGAACATTTATGTGTCAACAAAAAACTTCAATCTCATAAAAATTTCTAATTCGCTTTTTTCTCAAAATAGACCGTACTATTCCCTTAAAGTCAGCATTTATCGGAGCTCCGGCTTAGATTATATTTATCTCATAACAAATCAATCACGTACATCCGCTAAACAAAATCAATTAAAAAAGCGATGTACCTGCGACTGAGCAATCTCAGTCAGAATGGAGGAGAACTATGACAGCTATTATTGGCGCTTCTGTTACAGCTTTGGTTGTAATACTTATTTTTGCGATGGGTTATGTGAAGGCTCCTCCGGATCAGGCATTTATCATTTCCGGTCTTCGCAAAGAACCCAGAATCCTTATAGGAAGAGCCGGGGTTAAGATTCCTTTTTTTGAAAGAGTCGATAAACTCTACCTCGGACAGATGACCGTAGATATAAAAACTGAACAATCCGTTCCTACAAACGACTTTATCAACGTTGACGTGGACGCTGTTGCAAAGGTTCGTATCGCAACAGACAGGATCATCAACATCGGTACTGAGGACTCACCTGTAAAGGTAAAAGGAATCCTTCTTGCTTCAAAGAACTTCCTTAACAAGGCTCCCGCGCAGATCGCACAGGAACTTAAAGATTCCCTTCAGGGTAATATGCGTGAGATCATCGGTACTCTCGACCTTCGCACGATCAACACCGACAGAGATTCATTCTCAGATCAGGTTATGCTCAAGGCTTCAAAGGACATGGATAAGCTCGGTATCGAGATCATATCCTGCAACATCCAGAACGTAACCGATGAGAACGGCCTTATCAGAGATCTCGGTGCCGACAACACAGCTAGGATCAAAAAAGATGCAGCTATCGCAAAGGCACAGGCCGACAGAGACGTGGCAATCGCTCAGGCTGAAGCCGACAGAGCATCCAACGATGCGAAAGTTGCCGCTCAGACCGAGATTGCGCAGAAGAACAACGAACTTGACATTAAAAAAGCCGCTCTTAAGAAGCAAGCCGATACAGCACAGGCTGAAGCCGATGCCGCATATGAGATTCAGAATCAGGAACAGCAAAAGACAATCCAGGCAGCAACAGTTAATGCTGAGATTGCCAAGGTTGAGCGCGAAGCTGAACTTAAGCAGAAAGAAGTTCTTGTAAAACAGCAGGAACTTGCTGCTGAGATTGAGAAAAAAGCCGATGCCGACAAGTATCGTGCAGAGAAAGACGCTGAAGCTAAGCTCATCCAGAGACAGCGCGAAGCTGAAGCCCGTAAGTACGAACAGGAAAAAGAAGCTGAGGCTCAGAAAGCAAAAGCTGAAGCAATGAAGTATGCTGCCGAGCAGGAAGCTGCAGGTATCAAAGCCAAGTACGACGCAGAAGCCGCAGGTATCGCCGCAAAAGGTAGAGCCGAAGCTGAAAGCATCAAAGCTCAAGGTCTTGCCGAAGCCGAAGCAATGGAGAAAAAAGCCGAAGCATACAAGAAGTACAACGGAGCTGCTATGGCTGAAATGATGATCAAGATCATGCCTCAGATGGCCGCTGAAATTGCTAAACCTCTTTCACAGATCGACAAGATCAACATCTACGGAACAGGCGACGGATCAAACGGCGCAAGCCAGATTTCCGGCAACATGCCCGTCGTGATGAAGCAGGTATTTGATACAATGTCAGAAGCAACAGGCGTTGATTTCTCAGAGATCATGAAGGCCGGCACATATGATGCCAAAGTCAACAAGAACGTAAACATCACCGGACTTAACGATGTCGAAATTAAGGCAACACCTAAGAAAGACAGCGATAAGTAATATATAACCGATAGGATTTTTCCTATCAGAAAAAATGGGCAGGTTATGTCATATACATAATCTGCCCATAAATCTATATGTTCTATTTTCTTAAAAATCAATCTACCATGAGAGTTTTCATTACACTCAGAGATTGCGTTGCTTTTTTGTTGTTGATTGAGCTTCTTGGTGTTTATATCTGCTAAGCTTCTTTTATACACCTCCATGTATCCAGAAGCTTTTCAATGCTCCAAGCTGCATTTGCAGGGCTCGTCGAGGGCAGGCACACGGCTTTTCTGTTTATACTTTTCTCAATATACTTCTTATAGTATTTCTCAGCGGTTTTCCCATTGACATAAATAGCCTTGATCTGCGCATTATCAAGGATGGTCGAAAGATCATTTGGCCGAACATTTTTTATTGTTGAATCAGATGAGCCTTCGATATCGCACCCGGCTATCACATCCCAAACTGCTATATGATTCCTTAGCAAAAGTGCTTTCTTTTCCTCTACTGTCTTTGGTTCCTCCTCTTCAAACACTCTTGAAACAACTTTCCAAAATCGATTCTGCTTGTGCCCGTAAAAGAATCCTTCTTCTCTTGATTTAACAGACGGAAAGCTCCCCAGAATAAGAATTGTTGAATGCTTGTCATATATTGGTGCAATCGGATGCATCACCATAATTTATGATTCCTCTTTTCTATCCATAAAGGATATACTCACTTTTTTATAAATTCTTATGCAAGACTCTCAAATATAGGCTTGTCTTCCAAATAGTCCGGTAAATCTCTCAATTTCCTCCTTTTGTACCAAATTTCTACCCCTTTCGCGTTATGAATGATGCGCATATTTAACCAAAAAGCTTATCTGCTACTTTCTCAAGCTCTTTTCGTTCCTGTGAATTGTCGTATCCACTTTCTTTATCATCTATTCCTTTAACAATATCCATAGAAAAAAGTCCATCGTGATTACAGTAAAAGTAAATTTTCCTCACACCACGGATTTTGAACCTGGCTTCCGCCTTTCCTTCAGGATAAAGCTTAACCATCTGAATTTCATCTATTCCCGTTGCTGCAACGAAAGAAATAAAATGTTCTTTGGTCATAGAGTGATCAATTCTCACATAATACTCATCATCAGAGCGTTCAATAAATATCATATGATGCTCATCCGATGGTTCATCTGACAAAGGATAAAGCTGTATCCCATGGCATCCGATAACACACTCTCCCATGCTGTGGATCACATTTCCACAAATCGGACAGACATAGAATTTGGAACGCATCATATTTGCTGACACATTGGCATTGTGTATTGGATTTCCTGATATAAGTTCTGTGACCGAGATTCTGAAAGCAATGGCAATTGGCTCAAGTAAAGTAATATCCGGATAACCTTTGCCGGTCTCCCACTTTGAAATGGTTTTATCTGTGACACCAAGTTTTTCCGCAAGCTGTAATTGTGTCATCATATTTTTTTCGCGCAGTGCCTTAATAACAGCTCCTGTAACATATTGGTTCATATTTTTCTCACCTCCATGCTCAGATTGTAAATCAGAAAGCTGACTTTTTACACCTACGGAAAGTAGACTTTAAAATGCATCCCAGCCTCAGTCTTTTTCATAATTACAAATTCATAATAATCCAGTCAATATTAGGTGTCTTTATCTTGATTATTTTCAGATATAAAGACACCTATTTTCACATATGTGCATTATTCTTTTATTAGTATCTAAATGTGAAACTATATGTTTCATTCGGCTCAACAACAGAACCGTCTGACTCAGTTACAGTAATTGCTCCCTCTAACGCAAAACAACTTATTTCCCCCTTCACTTTTCCATCTTCACTTGTAAACATGATATTTTCCAAAGCATCCGGATTTTCAGAAATAGTTCCCGTTCCACAAATCTCCTTTGAGTCATCTATATGTACAACAATATCATAGGTCCCTGATTCCATTCCCTCTGTGATACAAAGATAGCCGTCCTTCGTATAATCTCCATAATAACCGCAGGGAGAAGAATCCGGAAATGAGAAATCCACCTCTCCTTTAAGATCTGCAAGGGTACTTGCATAAACATATGCCATTTCCTTATAACGCATAGCTTCGTTGTATGAATATATAGTAGGGTAAATTGAGCCATCCTTGTATTTAGAGCTCATTCTCTCAGCCATGGAAGGTACATATTTTTCCCATTCTTCATAACCGGCTACACAATCGTCATAGTTCGCAGGATCTTTTTCCTTTAATTGATCCAAAAGCCTTAAAGTTTCATCTTTCCACACCAAAGTTCCCCACTGGCCTAAAAAATTCATCTCCAGCTGCGTCTTAGCATTCCTTCTTAGTTCATCGTATTTGTCGTAGATCTCGTTTGCTTTTACAAGCTCATCCGAAAGAGAATCTGCTGCAATTCCATCAATCTCTGCCTTAATCTGGTCAGTATAATCTTCAGTATCAGCTTCTTCAGCTACACTTTCTTCTTCCGATGCCTGCTCTTCACTAGATGCAATTACCTCTTCACCACTCTTCTCTTCCGTAGCCGCATCAGCGCCTTGTGTACATCCGCTCAAGATTACTGCAGTCATTACTATTGCCAAAACTAACTTATTTTTCAAACTTTTCTCCTCATTTCACAAAATATATCAAAATCATCTGTTACATACTCCCTTAATTGGAGCCTTCTATCATTATTATCCTTTCATTTTCCATGATATCGCAACATAGCAGAAAAGAGAAGCATCTCTGCTTCTCTCTAAAACATAAGCATCAGATATATCCTTGTATTCACCCGCATATATTTTCATAGGCTTGGCAAAAGGAAGTCCGTGACTGATATCCAATGCTTCTCCCTCAGCTTTTTCTTTATTGGCATCTATCAGTACCATCTCTGAAAAAAGACATTTCAAAGCACATATGCAAAAACAAAGTATTGACATACCATATATACCGTAGTAATATACTACGATAGGCGTAGTACTACGACACACATAGTATGACAGATATAGTAAAGGAATGGAGAAAAAATCATGAATATATTAAAAATGATAGGTAAAGTTCTTGCAATGCTTCTTGGAGTCGTGATTGTTCTTTTATCGCTCACATCTATTCACTACAGGTTTAAAGTTCATAACATAATGAACCGGTTGAAAAAAAACGGATATTGTAATTTGGTATCCGCAGGAGACTATAAACTAAACACATTAAAAGTTGGAAACGAAAACGGTAAGCACAAAATAGTATGCTGTTCGGGATTGTATGACGGTACCATGAATTTTTCCTGGAGAAAAATGACAAAAAGTATCGAAGAGGATAACCAGCTTATCTTTATAGACAGAGCCGGCTATGGATTCAGTGAGGACACAAAAACTGATCGTACCGTAGAACAGATCGTGGAAGATTATAGAACGGTTCTCAAAAATATGGGAGAAGAAGGTCCTTATATTTTGCTTGCCCACTCAATCAGTGGACTTTATGTCTCTTATTGGCAGAACAAATATCCAGATGAGATTGAAAGTGTAATAATTATGGACGGAACGCTTTACATTGACGAAGAAAGAGGAAACTATTCAAATAATCGATCACGCATATTTTATGCAGCAGAAAAAGTAGGTCTTCAATCCATAATAATGAAAAATGTTTATGGAGCCCTTGCTGATATTGATAATATGACCGGTGAAGAACTTGATATGAATGTCTATATGTTTTCAAAAACAACCGGCACTCATGCAATTATGTCTGAATCAAATTTAATATACCAAAATGCAAAAAATGTTATAGATAATTTGAAACCAAACGATATTCCAAAAATATATATTGATGCTATAAATGCCTTCGATGAAAACCCTGAAAAAAAAGAAAAAAAATGGATTCCATATGAAGAAAAAATTGGAAATTGTGAGCTTGTTCCTTTATATGGTAAACATGCAATATACATGGATCGTACAGAAGAATGCGCAAAAATCATAAAAGACCATATTGATAGTCTAAAATAACTCAAAAAAATAAGTGTCTTCAGAATATATGTACCCTCTTTACCGGTTCATCCATTAAAGAGGGTATATTATTACAATAGATTTCCTCATACCCTTGAAACCAACGAATATCTCCGGTTACATTACACTTGTATGTGTACTCGCCGGATTGATAATACTCCGGTCCTCTGTAAGGCATTTTTTATCCGCCTTCCGAAGGCAGTCTAAAGTCAATCAACTTATTTAAATCATTATCTTCCTCATCCTCAAAACTTATCATGCACTCCTGATCTCGACCAAGATAATCTACTGTAACATTGAATAAATTACTAATCTGAATTAGATTACTTATATCAGGATACACCTGACTCCCATTTCGCAACAGCTTATCTTGAAACATCCAGTTTTTCAGCAAGTTCCTCCTGCGTCATACCTTTGCTCTTATTTTATTATAACAACAAAAAAAGAAGCATCTCTGCTTCTCTCTAATGCCGGCGACCGGGATCGAACTTTTAGTGGTCTCGCAAACCCGCAGAGAAAGGGGCTTCGCCGGCCTTGCTTTTCTTTTGTACCAAATTTGTACCACTTTCGTATAATAAATGATGCCGATAAATACTGAATAATATACGTGTTTTAGTTTTAGAAATTTGTACCTATTTCTGTCACTTAATATCGAATGATTTCCTCAACCATCTCAAACATAGTATCTGCAGGAATTACAGAACTTATGCATAACATTTCATAACCGATTCCATCCTGTATCCATGTACAATTGCAAGTCTGCCTCTCGTATATCTCTGTGGTACCATAGGTTATCTGTAATCCTTCCTCTTTCTGTCGACGAATATCATCTTCAGTAAGTTCATAATCCAGTGGTACACATTTATATGAATGGGAATAATAGCGTACTTCTATCCCATCAATCAATGTCTTTTTTTGTGCTCTTTCAAGATGTATCATATCAAAGAATTGAGCTGGTTGAGCATCTAATGCTATCTGTTCTGCTTCATTTTTAGCATATTCTATCGATATTCCTTCATATTTCCGTATGGATTCCTTATTCTCATCCAAATCTTCACTATATATAACACTAGCCCATTTAAACTCGTATCCATTGCTGAAACTCTCAGGAGATTTAATATCAATGCCTGCTTTCTTTTCTGCTATAGCAATGTCAGAATAACTTGTAAACTCTCCAGCAGTTGTATGCGAGACAGTAGCTTTTTTGGGCACAGCTGCAATAACCACAGTTCCAAATAATAAGCAACAAGCTGTTGCCAGAATAATTGATTTCTTTATCCCCAACTTCCTCATTTGCATCTTCCTTTCTTCATTTTTAGCCATAATCATATTCTTTGTTTGTTTCTTTAACACATTGTCAGGGAATGCATCCATATGGGTTTTATGTAACATTTCGTCTATGAGTTCATCCGTCATATCCTGCTTCCTCCATCTTTTTTCTTAAAATTTTCCTTGAATGGCTAAGCCAATACTTCACCGTTCCTTGTGGCACCTTCATAATGCTCGCAATCTCTTGAATCGTCTTATCCGATTCATAATAAAGACTGATAACTATGCGATAGACTGGCTTCAGTTCTCTTACATATGATAGTAATTTTCTATTACACTCTTGATGGATAGTCAGTTCTTCTGGAGTATTTTCAGTTTTTTCTTTTGCCTGAAATTTATCTCCATAGTCCTGCTTTTCCTCAAAGCTTTCCAGTCCCGCTATCCTCTTCCTTCGTGTCTCCTTTCGCATCATGTTCTTCCATAATCGTATTGCTATCCCTATCAGATAACTTTCGGGATTGTCTGAAATGCTTATTCTATCAGCCTTTTCATACGCAGTAAGAAAAGTATCCTGAAAAAGGTCATCAGCATCAACACGATTTCCAGTGAGATGCATGCAAAATCCATATAAAGCATCGCCACAGGAATCAACACATTGCGAGAGTTCGTATTTTGTCATAATTCTCTGCACTCCCCTTATAATATTCGGACGTCCGCAAGGATCGATCATCCCCTAACCCTTACACTTATATATTGTCATGACTCATAAAATGGTTGTATCAAATTATAAATTTTTTTCAACATTGTAATCATTTTCACATAGCTAAATCGTTATATACTATAGAGGCACTTACAGACAGACTGGAGGAACCCTTTCTTGAACCAGGAACAGCGACAGATAAAAGCTGCGAAAGAAGGCGATTTGTCCGCGTTGAATGATCTTATCCAAAGCTACTATCTTGAAATATACAAGTATTGTTTTTGGCATATAAAGAATAAAGAGCAGGCTGAAGATATTACACAGGAGACGTTTTATAAAGCAATTCGATTTCTTAACGCATATAAAAATAACGGAACATTCCGGGCATTTTTGTACAAAATAGCCCTTAATACCTGTATAGACCATCAAAAGAAGAAAACGGAAATGTTGGATGAGCATATACCAGAAATAATCTACGAGGAATCCGGTTTTAAGCAATCGGAAGACACTTTGGATTTTGAGAAATTCCTAGTTTCTCTAAATGACAGGCAGAAAGAACTAGTCATTCTCAGATTTGGTCAGGATCTGTCATTCAGGGAAATTGCTGAAGTCACCGGAAGCAAACTTCGTACAGTACAGACCGAAATCAGGCGTTCTTTAAAGAAAATTGAAAAATTCAACGGAAAGGAGTCCAGATCACATGAATAAAATATCTGATCAGATAAGTAATAGTTTTAATACATCTTTACCTGACATTGATGATCAAGAATTATGTAAGACTATATCTGATACTTTAAAGGGTTGTTCAATACCCCCCAGCTCCCATAGAGATTCAATAATCACAATAGCGCTCCGCCTTATTAAGTATACTGGTTGGAAGATATGGCTGGTTCAAGGGCTGTGCCTAATAGGTATGCTTCGCCTTTTTGTCAGTATTGGTGGGCAGGGGCTGATCAGCATTCCGCTGGCCGCAATAAGAGGGCTCTGCATCATCTCTGCATCCATACCATTTATAACGATTCCCTTTATTCATCGCTCTATTGTTTACCAGATGCATGAAACCGAGATGTCTACTTATCTCTCATATGGAAGGCAGATGTTGATAAAGCTGTTTGTCATAGGCATAGGTGATTTAATCATGCTTACAAGCGGACTATATGTTGCTGTTTTTATTCTTGATCTGCATACTGTCTCAGCATTGATATATGGGATGTTTCCATTCCTTTTTATGAAGTCGATCACACTCATTGTGCTTTCACATTATCATGCTGATAACGCATTTTGGATATATGGAATACTATATGTCATATCCATCACAAGTATTGAACTGTTCGTTAAGTACTACCCTCTGGGGTCCATATCAGGAAAAATAATACTTCTCAGTATTATGGCATTCCTTGTTATTGCGCTGATCCAGACTCTAAAAGACATTGTTTATTCAGAAAGCTATAGAGAGCTTAATCTTGCTAAATGAGGAGAATGTAATGGAATTAAGTTTACAGAATATAACAAAAAAATACTCAGACAAGGTTGCTGTCAATGATGTTTCGCTGAGCATTGAAAAGGGTATAACCGGGCTCCTTGGTGCAAACGGCGCAGGAAAAACAACATTAATGAGAATGGTTGCCGATATAATCAAACCAGATGCTGGAAGCATAACATATGATGGTGTTCCAATCTCTGTTCTTGGCTCTGAATACCGAAATATTTTCGGATATCTTCCACAGGAATTTGGGTTTTATCCCGAGTTTACTGTAATAGATTACCTGGACTATATGGCAGCACTAAAAGGTCTTACAAAAGCCGACAGCAAAAGAAAAATAGTCTCTCTTTTGGAGCAGATGACACTTACTGATGTGCGGAGGAAAAAGATCCGAAAGCTTTCCGGTGGCATGCGACGAAGGGTCGGAATAGCTCAGGCTCTTTTGAATGATCCTGAAATACTGATTCTGGATGAACCTACAGCGGGGCTTGATCCGGGAGAACGGATCAAGTTTCGCCAGTTACTATCAGAATTTTCGCAAGATAGAATTGTTTTGATATCAACACATATAGTTTCTGATGTTGAATACATAGCAACCAGGCAGGCAATTATGAAAGATGGCAAAATAATCAGAGACGGTAGTACCGATACTTTGGTCAAAGAAATGGATGGAAAAATATGGGAATGTACTGTTGACAATAGAGATATTAAAGAATTGGAAAAGGCCCTCCAAATAGTCAATCTTAAGAATGTCAGCTCCGATCGTACAGAAATCCGCTTTATTAGCGATACCCAGACCATAAACAACGCATCAAATGTCTCACCTCGCTTAGAGGATCTTTACATGTGGCTGTTTGGAAACAAGGAGGAATGACAGATGAGACTTTTATGGCTGGAAACAAAAAGAATACTTAAGAGTAGACTTACGGTATGTACGATTATGATGGCTGTGATTTTTTCTTTGCTCATGGCCTATGTTCCTGTATCTTTTTATAATTGCGCTAACCCCTCAGGCGATAAAGAATACCTGTCCGGCTTTGATGCGCTTCGCACCATGAAAGAGATCCGAAGCGATATAGAAGGACCTATAGAACATGAAGACATAAAAGCAGCGGTCAAATCTTATCAGGAAGTGACCAGAAAATACGGCGTCGATAGTGAGTATTCTCTTCCAACAGAAGGAAAAGTAGAAACTGCCAAATATGAATTCTTGTTTTGGAGAATAAAGGAAGCATATGGTCCGGAAAACGGATTAGGTGCTAATCTCAATACTCTCTCTGTTGATGATTTGGATGAATTCTATTCTGCAGTACATAAACATCTGCAGAATAATATGAAACTTGAGCAGGAAAAATATCCTGCCGCCCAGGCAAAAGCTCTATCGATGTATAAAAAAGTTCAGACTCCATATTCATACTATGTGGGAGCTGGCTCCACCGTATTCGATTACGAAGAACTGCTTATCTTTCTTATTCTTCTTTGCTGCGTTGTAGTAGTTGCCTCTGTTTTCTCCACTGATTATCAGACTGGTGCAGATGATATATTTCGCTGTGCCAAAAACGGAAAAAAGAAACTGGCAGCAACAAAGGTCCTGTCATCTATAATAGTAACGCTTGGAATGTGCGTCCTCTGTCTATCCGTATGGGGAATAGCCACTCGATTGATATGGGGAAAAGAAGGAATGAAAACATCGATTCAGATACTTTTCTCTATAATCAACCTTGTTAATCTAAATGCAGGACAATTGATGTGGGTACTGGCGATATGCGGAACTCTAATGATCATCTCTTGTGTATGCTTATCGCTTTTTATATCCTCCTGCGTTTCAAAGAACATGGTTTCTTTGATACTATCTGTTGCAATTTGTCTCGCGCCGATTGTGCTCGGATGGATATTACCAAATTACATTGTTGGTTATGCCAAAGCACTCTTTCCATCAGGAGGAATAGGTCTTCAGAATAGCATACTATTTGACATAATTGATTTTAAATTCCTTAATATTGGCCCTTTAGCCATATGGACTCCATATCTGATTATGGGTTTTTCCATTCTGGAAATACCATTATGGATTACTTTAACGATAAGAAGCCATGATAAGCACGTTTCACATTAACCCATAAACATCAAATAATCGGTGTTTCTATATATCAGAATAAAAAATCCCGTAGCCATTTACAAAACTATAACTACGGGATTTTTTACTCATTACTTTCAGATATAACTTTTCTTAAGAATATGGACTACTTCAAATTTCCTCTGTATATTTGAAGCGATACATTCCCTTACCTTTCCCGGTAACTGTTATCACGGCACCCATTTCTTTAAGCTTTGTAAGAAGATTTCTTGCAGTTCTTTCTGAACAATCAAGAATTTTCATAATATAAGAAGATCCGAATATCTGATTTACTTCAACCTGATTATATATATTCCGTAAGTTTAATATAGTAGGCTCGTTATAACCTTTATCCGAGTACATCTGTATAAAAGATTGTTCTGATAACTTAATCGGCAGATTTTTGAGTTCATCATTGCCGTTTATGACTGAATCGGTAGATTTAGCTGTATCAATCGGCAACTTTTGTTCCGAATCGGCAACTTTTATCACATCAATCGGCAACTTTTGATAAGCTGCACTCTTTATCGTCGTTTTAAGTATAAAGGTATTGTTATCAAATACCGGATCAGGAAGACCGATTGCTTCCAGCTCCTTGCACATACGATCTACTCCTTCTCCATATTCCTTGACATAATCAAAATCCTTAAGGAAAGCAGCTATTTTCGGATTTCTTGAAAAATGTGTATAACGTATGTTTTCTTTTTTTACCATTCCTGCAAAAGTACCAGGACTATCTACTTCGAGGCGATCATCAAACATTTTTATCTGTATGTCAGTACCCTTTATCCCATAATCACGGTGAGTTACAGCATTAACTACAATCTCAGTACGTACAAATTCACTGTACTCTTCCTCCGTGACAAAAATACCATCATGGCCAAGATACGTCTTTTCTTTCATTTGTATCTTTATGTATTCAACAGCCTTCTCCACCTGGTCAAGAATGCGTCCTTCAAAGATAACATCCTTAACAACGTTCATGTCCTTACCAACTTTTGCTTCTGTACCATCATATCTGATAAACCTTATAAACGCTCGTGGAAAGTAATCCTGTGGATTTTTTCCAAACAGTAATATAGCTGCTACAGAAATTCTTTCCTTTCCATCTTTTACAGTAATGAATTTTTTGTTTTCTCTAAGATATTCCTCAGGTGATTTAGAATACCTTATCTTCTTGCAGTAATCTCTGACAAAATCAAGATCTAAATCTTCAATTGTAGCATCAGCAACCGGTTCATCCTCATAATAGCGAACTCCTTTTGCATACATCAAAGCCATACGATCTTCAAAATTAAGCTTTTTGCTTTTATCACCTACACGGATAAATGCATCATCCGCCTGATTAGCGTGAAACTGTGGGCTTGCTTCAACATGCATTAAAAGAACATGATCTGGTTTACCCTCGCTATTGATGCATTCCACCATTTCCGTAGTTACTGGAATTGTTGGATTACAAAAATCTATCGGTGTACGTAGAATCTCATTTAACTGTTCTGTATAATAATCTACGCCTTCTATTCGACGGTGTTTATCAGAAATACCAATGGCTACTGTTCCACCGTCAGCATTTGCAAAGGCACAAAGAGTGTCCGATAAATCAGCAGGTTTTATGTGAATACTTTTTCTGTCGAAAATTTGTTTTTCTTCTTTAGCCAACACTTCATCTATTGTCATTATCTCTGCTTCTCCTTCTTCCTCTGTAAAGATTTAGAATACCTTTAAAGTATCTTACCGTCATTCATCCCATCCCTGAGAGTCTTAAGCGCACCTTTCTCAATCTCCTCAATAAACTTCTCAGTCATGTTAAAAAATGCAGCTGTCTCACTTATGGTCTTGCATTCCATAGACTTTAATCCATATCGATATGCCAGAAGTCTTCGCTGTCTATCCGGAAGCATCTTAAGCCTGTTTCTCATTTTCTCAAGCATTACATGAAGCACAGCAAGATTACCCGTCGGATCATGCCACTCAATTGCTGTTTTATCAGAAATGGATACTCCATCTTTATCAACAGGATTATCATCAAGGAAAACTCTGGTAAGTCCTGAGTCTATCATCCTCTTCTCAAATGCAGATTGACCATTTCTGCATAGGTCTATCAATGCATTCCTCATTACAGTATAGGCATATGTTGAAAACATTGCTCCACCATTTTCATCAAATGTCTGAGCTGCACGAAGCATTGCAATACTACCTTCCTGCATGACATCTTCTTTTTCTATTCCAGCATATTTAGCTTGTTCTAATGTTCCTGCCATATCAGGCCCATTGATCATATTTAACAGCAGACCTTTATTTTCCATAAGCAACATGGTTTCTGCTTTTAAATCATTTTCCTTAACCTTCAGACAGAACATCCTGTTTCTTTTATCCTGTCTGAGATCATGATTCTTTTTATTTTCCATATTTTGCATAAGTTTCTACTATCTGTCTTATGGCAGGTGTATACCCCTCTATCATCTCTGGTGTCATATTCGGATCTAATTCCATACCCGCTATTACTGCATTAACAATTTTATTTATCATCTGCTTTTCTGGGAGCCTTCTTCCCCACCCCGCCTTTTTAACTTCAAGCTTTACCTTATCAGCAACTTTTTTATCAAGGATACGTTGCTCCTCACGTAACTCTGCAACCTCACTATCCACTTTTTCTTTAATTTCTTTCACAGCGGCAGATATAGAATTTCTTATCCGGTCAACCTCATACTGCGATACCGGCTCTTTTGAAAAGCGGATTCCATCACGCAGGTCTGCTATTTCTTTATTTGCAGGAAGGTCTCCTTCTTTAACAAATTCTCCCAACAGCGCATATGTGAAATCCTTCGTCATGTTATTGGCCCTTATTGTCTCGGACACGACTCCTGAGAAATAGATCGACATCATAGACACCGCTGATATGAAATTGTCATTAACCAATAATTCATTTATAACTTTGGGATTAACTTTACCGGAATAAAGATTTTTTGCAGCCTCAACCGATAGCCCAAGCTCCTGAAGTTCATAATAAGTCTTCTCGGGAGTATCCATTACGCCAAGAATATAATCTGTAGGAACATCATAAAACTTTGCAAGCTCAATGATTGCTTCACCACTTATGGCTGTCTCTCCCTTTTCCATTCTGCTGTAAGTAGGTCTGCTAACATGAATGACATCTGCAACTTCATATAGATCGAGCTTACGTGACTCACGAAGTTCACGCAATCGCTCATAAAGATTCCCCGGTAAATGTTCTGACATATTGTTCCCTCCCCAACCAATGCAAATATTTTATCACAGAACCAGCTTAAGAAATATCTCATTTTTAGTTATGACATTGTATCTGATTCTCCAATCTAAAATAGATTCTTTTCAAATATTCTTCGTTCAGATTTGAACGTAAAGCTTTCAAAAATCTTCAATTTTATAAAAACGCGTGCAAGCTTTTTACAATTTCGCTGTTTTTAGCATTTGCTCCGTATTATCCAGTATAAGCAAAAGAAAATTAAAAATGCTTAGCAAGTGCTTTTTCAAATCCCTTGCAAAAAAGCAAGGGCGCACTTCTATACCTCTTTCAGAGGTATGTGCGTTTTGCTCTGCAAAAGTCTACCCAGCTTCGCCAAATTGCGTTCGCTATCGCTCCGGGATTGCAGGCAATCGAAAAGAAACGGCATCATCAACTATTAACAAATCGTCTCCTCAAATTTGAGGAGGCGAAGCACATGACACAACAAGAATGTCACCAAAAGAAAGAGAGGTAAATTATTATGGCAGACAAACCAAGTTTATTAGCACAGCTACATCCCAATCCAAAGCTTGAGAAACTCAGAAATGAGAAAATCAAAATCACTACGCAGAAAGAAAAGGCTGAAGTCAAATTAACTCAGTCAGAACACCGAGTGACTCAGGTAGAAAATGAAATCGAAACCGACAAGAAAAAAGCACGTACCGCCAGAAACAGCCGTATATGTTTCAAAGGCGCTCACATTGAATATCTGATTCCGGAAACAGCGGATCTTAACAAAGAGCAGTTCATGAAATTTTGTGATGCTCTTTTTTCTTTTCCCGGAATCAATGCACACATTCAGGGATGCCTAAGAAAAGCAAAGGAGGAAGAAACCTAATATGGCACTTTATCATTTTAATGTCACCCAGGTTAGCAGAGGCAAAGGGCAGAGCAGTGTTGCCTCTGCTTCTTATATTTCCGGTGAAAAGCTCTATGACAAATATTATGGCAAGACTCATGATTACACCCACAAGGAAGGAGTCCTCTACTCAGAGGTTCTCCTTCCAGCGTATGCTCCGGAAAGACTAAAGGACAGAGAAACTCTTTGGAATGAAGTTGAAGAAGTAGAAAAGCATCCCAAGGCACAGCTCTGCTACAGTTTCAATTTTGCTCTTCAGAATGAACTGTCCTATGAAGAAAATGAAGAGATCGCTAAGCGTTTTATCAAAGAGAACTTCCTGTCCAGAGGAATGATTGTGGATTACGCAATTCATAACCCGTCAAGAAATGACAACGTTCCTAATCCACACGTTCACATGCTTATTCCGATTAGACCACTCAACAAGGATGGCACTTGGGGACAGAAGCAGCGTCGTGAATATATCTTTGATGAGAACAACAATCCTGTTCTTGATGATAAAGGCAAGCAGAAGTTTAATGCTGTTCCAACCACAGACTGGGGTTCTCCTGAAACATTGAATGAATGGAGAAAGAATTATGCAGACATCTTCAATGAGGCCTTTGAAAAGAAAGGTCTCAATTGCAGGATTGATCATCGCTCCTTTGCAGAGCTTGGTCTTGATATCCTCCCCACCATTCATGAAGGACCTCATGTAAGGGCAATGGAAGCTAAAGGTATCCGAACAGAAATAGGAGATCACAACAGACAGATCAAACAGCTTAACAATCTTCTTATTAAGCTTGCTGACAAGTTTTGTAATGTCTTTGATTGGCTTTCTGCATTTCTGAAGGAATGCAAAGAGAAAAAAGTCTATGCTCCCGGTCTCGACAGACTACTCAATGATTATTATGACAAACGTTATCACAATGCCTGGAGTAAGAAAGCAAAGATTGCAAACATCAAGGAACGTTCTAATATAATTCTTTTTCTTGAACAGCACCACATCAGTTCTTTTGAAGAATTGGAAGCTTTTGTAAAAAACTCCTATGCAAAGGTCAACAGCCTAGAAAAAGATATCAAAGCTAAATCATCACGTATTAACGATATCAATGAGGCCTTCCGCTATCTTGAAATGTATCAGAAGGCTCTTCCCATCTATGAAGAACTTAACAAAAAATTTTTCAAATCCAGCAAAGACAAGTTCAAGGCTGAGCACTCCAAAGAGATCAATCAGTATCATCTCTCCAAAAGAAAGATTGCTGAGTTTTGGGGCGATACTAAACACGACTGGAAAGGATTGCGTGAGGAGCAGAAGCAGCTTAGCACTGAGCTCGATACCATGAAGCTCGCATGCAAGGATCTCGAAGCAATAGCTTCAAAAGCCTATAAGATCAGATGCATCACTGAGGCGTCTCTTGAAGAAGTCCAGGTCAAGAAACATCAAAAAGTACAGGAACGTACTCCTGGCAAAAAGCGTTCACACGACATGGAACGATAAGGAGGTTATAACAAAATGAATATCTTTAAGTCAGTCAAGGAGGCTGTGTCTGTTATGGACGCAGCTTCTTTTTATGGAATCAAAGTCAATCGGAGCGGGCTGTGTATTTGCCCGTTCCACAATGACAAAACCCCAAGCATGAAAGTTGATATCCGCTACTACTGTTTTGGATGCGGGGCAACCGGGGATGTCATTGATTTCGTGGGTAAGTTGTTTGGACTATCACCGCTTGATGCTGCTAAAAAGATTGCCATGGATTTTAATATCATTACCGCGAATCTAAACAGCCCAAGTATTAACAAAGCATCTGCTTCTCTAAAAAAAGACAAAATCATTATCCAGAGAAACGATGAATATCAGCTGATAAGAACATTCGACGCTTATGTCCTCGATGTTCTTTTTTCTTTGCACCAATACAAAGAAAAGTTAATGGCTTTCAAAAGAGATTATGCTCCAGCATCAATTGATGAACTTGATACCTGCAATCCTCTTTTTGAAGAAGCCCTAATGAACCTTAGCAAAACTGATTGGATGATTGAAGAGCTTAGCTTCGGCTCCAGAGATGAGCAACTCACATTTTTAACTAATTACAAAGGAGAAATTGAATATGTCAAAACAAGACTTTCAGAACTTAACTAAAGAACAAATGGAGAAATTACAAATACTGCTAGGAGAACTCCAACCATCTTCAGTAACTGAAGAGATTCCCCTTAAAGAACCGCCGCTTTCTGAACTATTTACAAGAGACGAGAAGGGAAAAATACTGCAAAGCAAGAATAACTGCCTACTTGTCTTAAATCATGATTCTCTTTTTGCAGGAAAGATCAAGTACAACGAATTTAGCGATAAGGTTGATATATGCGGCGACTTTCCTTGGAAAAGATATAGCGTAACTTATTGTGATAATGATCTACGCCATATAATCCTTTATCTAGAATCAGAATATGGTCTCAAGAAGGATGGTGACATTGCAACCGCCATAAATATCGCAGCTTACGACAACAGCTACAATCCGATAAAAGAAAAGCTTTTATCACTCAAATGGGATGGTATAAGCAGATTACCAGATGCTCTTCATCATTTTCTTGGTGCAGCAAAGAGCAAACTTAACACTGAAATACTAAAAGTATTCATGCTTGGCGCTATAGTAAGAATATTTGATCCGGGACACAAGTTTGAGTATATGCCCGTCCTTGTTGGCGGCCAAGGAGCTGGTAAATCAACATTCCTCAGATTACTCGCCATGGAAGACCGCTATTTTTCCGATGACATTAAAAAACTTGATGATGACAAGATTTATGCAAGGTTACAAGGTCACTGGATAAATGAAATCCCAGAAATGCTTGCTGTAAGCAGTGCTAAAGCAGTAGAAGAAACCAAGAAATTCTTAAGCACTCAAAGCGATATCTATAGAGTACCCTATGAAACTACTGCCATGGATCATCCCAGGCAGTGTGTCTTTGCAGGAACATCAAACAAAATCCAATTTCTTCCAATGGACAAATCCGGTAACAGAAGATTTCTTCCCGTAGAGGTCCATCCTGAAGATGCTGACTGTCACATTCTTGATGATGAAAAGGCATCACGAGCATATATCGAACAACTTTGGGCGGAAGTAATGGAGATTTACCTTGCAGGTGATTATTCTCTCGTACTTCCCAACGATTTACAAGATGAACTCCTTGCAGTACAAGACAAACACTCTCCCGAGGATCCAATTGAAACTTCTATAAGAAACTTTCTGGATGACCATTCTCCTGACTATGTATGTACGAAGATGCTCTTCAAAGAAGCTCTTGGGCATATTGGATACGAAAATCCAAGTGCCTGGGAGTGCAATGTCATATCAGAAATCATGGATCATAAAATGACAGATTACAAAAAGATATCTTCCCATAGATTCAAAGAGTATGGCACTCAGAGAGCCTGGAAGCGTGTTAATGAACCAGTATTCCGGGATATCCCTACAGGAATGGAGTCAGAAATCCCATTTCTTACTAAAACCTAATAGATTGTAAACAGTGTAAACGGATAAACACAAAATATTTAAAGTTGATTTTGAGCTATAGAAAATAATTCATTTTAAACGCGATGTTTACAGTTTACTTTGCTTACCTTATCGGGCAGTTCAACTGCTCTTTTTTATGCTCTTTTTTATTGCCTGCAAACAGGTATCACAACTAAACAGAATCATTCACAAGGCACTTGGTGCGGATCATTTCCGTATCAGGTGCCTTTTTCATTTGGAGGAACTATGAAAAAAATAAGCACCAGAAAACTCACATGTAATATCACTGACATTGAAAAAGAAGAATCAAGAAAAATCACTCAATTGAAAAATCTTGCTAAATCTGATAGTCTCGATTCAGGCGAGGTCGGCGAATTAGGTAAAATGATCTCAAAAAAGAAAACGATACTTGTAGAAAAAATCTACAGAACAGCACATCCCAGAGCAAAGGAGGAATTGTTTTATAAACTGTCAGATGGCAGATGGAAAAGCAACAATCCAACTTTTGTTGCTAACAGTCGTGAAGAACTTGTAGAAAAACTTTATGACTACTTCTTCTCTCATACTTTCGAAGAAGTATATCTAGAGTGGGTTGATATGCGTATCAGCCATGGTGTAAAGTCCAATAAAACCATCCAGGAAGATCTGTCTATGCTAAGAAATGTCTTCAAGAACGAGCCAATCTTTGATATGCAGATAGCAGAGATTAAGAAAAAGGACATCAAGTATATGTACGAGCGTTGGACCGGTCAGGGACTTATAACCAGAAAGGCCTTTGTGAATCGTAAATCAGCCTTAAATGGAGTTTTTATCTATGCAGCTGAAAATGAGTATATCCCATTCAACTTCATTCCATCTATAGGAACATCTGAACTTAAGTTTAAGGAACCCAATCACTATAATAAGGCTCTACACTTAGATGAGCGTGAAAAGCTTCTAAATCATCTAAAAACAGTCGAGCCTGATGGTTACTCACTAGCCATTCAGCTTGCCTTATATTCTACTTTCAGAGTTGGTGAACTTAGAGCAATCAGGTATGAAGATGTAAACGGAAATATCCTGACTATCAAACATCAGCTTGTAGAAGAATCATTGTTTTCTGTTGATATGACACATCTAAAGGTAAAGAAGACTCCCAGGCATATTAATGAAAAACTTCCCAAAGGTAATGCTCACTACTCTGTAAGAGATATCTATCTTGTCCCTGAGGCTGTAGAAATCATTAAGAAAGCTCACGAGATTAACCCTGATGGGAAATATCTCTTTATGTGCCATGGTAGAACCATCAACAATGATACCTTTAATGAACGTCTTAGGAAATACTGTAATGATGCAGGTGTTCCTTACAAGTCCAGCCACAAATTAC
>JAEEGI010002705.1_pt1 | contig 43030 bp, 39 predicted proteins | sample 8958751 | NCBI WGS metagenome assembly JAEEGI01 (sample SAMN16246545, study PRJNA631951) | gut metagenome | biome: gut microbiome; feature: rumen; material: KS-attached | host: Bos | place: Iran: Karaj | collected 2018-10 | reverse complement strand
ACCAAAGCTCATAGCTTAGCAATCGCTTTAGTATATGTATTATAATGTCTTATAAAATATTATAAATCTTCTTCAGATTCATCATCTAATTTCTGTGCCTTTGTATCAGCTGTCTCTGCTGCTACTTCAGCAGTATCATCTGTGGCACCCTTTAATTCGTTTCTATTGTTATTAACAACAGATAAAACGTCTTCTAAGCCATTAAGTAATGACTCATACTTCTGCTTATTATCTCTAATTGAGTGTTCAATAATAAACTGTAACTTAGCTAACATATCGTCTGTATACTGCATTGCGCCGTATCTAATGTCGTTAGCTTCGCCTGTTGCGCTATCAAGTATTTGTTGAGCTTGAGCTGTAGCAGTCTCAATAAGTTCATTAGCCTGAGCGTAAGCTCTCTGCATAATCTCGTGTTCATTAACAAGTTCCTCTGTCTGAACCTGTGCTGTTCTTAAAATAGCCTCTGCCTGTTCCTTTGCATCTGCAATAATGGCATCCTTGTTATTAAGAATCTTTTGGTATTTCTTAACTTCTTCTGGAGTCTTTAATCGAAGCTCTTTTAACATCTCTTCCATTTCACTTCTATCAACAATAATCTTGTTCTTTGATAAACCATAGAACTTACAGCTGTCGATATAACTTTCAATGTCGCTAATCATCTGTTCAATTCTGCTCATACTCTCTCTCCCTCAACTAATTATTTGATGCATTATATTTTTCATTTACTTTATCAATAACATATTCTGGAACAAATTTTGAGATGTCCCCATGATACATTGCCATCTCCTTTACAATGCTTGAACTTAAGTAAGCATATTCAAGACTTGTATTAAGGAATACAGTGTCAATGCTTGGCGCAGCCACTTTGTTTGTCTGTGACATTGCAAGTTCGTATTCAAAATCTGTTACAGCACGAAGGCCTCTAATAATAGCATTAACCTCGTGTTCTTTAGCAAATTCCACTAAAAGTCCACTAAATGATAATACTTCTACATTTGGAATGTGCTTTGTTACTTCTTTTAACATATTAACACGTTCATCTACTGAAAACAATGGTGTTTTAGCCTTGTTATTTAGTACTCCTACAATAAGGTGGTCTACTAATTTTGCTGAACGCTCGATAATATCTAAGTGACCTAATGTTACCGGATCAAAGCTGCCCGGATAAATTGCTTTTTTCACTTTATTTGTCTCCCTTTAGTTTAAAAAATAAATGCTTATTTGTCTTATAAGTCTTAGCTCTAACTAATTCAAAGCCAAGCTCTTCTGCATAGTCTAAGTCAACATCAAGGGCCTCTTCAACAATAATAATTGAATATTCATCAACTATTCCTGCCTGCTTAATTGCCTTTAATGTCTCAAACTCATAGTCCTTTCCGTATGGAGGATCCATGAATACTATGTCAAATATTTCACCGCCCTTAAGACGATTTATTGCTGATAAACAATCGCATTCCATTAAGTTAGCCTTATCTGCTAATTTTGTAAATGCTAAATTGTCCTTAATAACCCCACAAGCATTTTTTGCATTTTCAACTAATGTAGCACTTTTAGCACCTCTGCTTAAAGCCTCGATTCCAATAGCCCCACTACCAGAATAGAGGTCTAGAAAATTTGATCCTACGATATCTGATTGTAGAATATTAAATAAGGTTTCCTTTATTCTATCAGTTGTAGGTCTTGTTCCTGGTCCCTCAATGGTTTTAAGAGGGAGGTGTCTAGCACTTCCTGCAATAACTCTCATATGTGTCCTTTCTTGTTCTCGCTAGAAAGCTATCTGGCCTCGACATTATTCAAAGAAATTCTTTAAATCACCTCTTGAATTAATGCCCAACTTGTTAAATATAACCTTCATGTTAGATTTAACAGTACTTTCTGCAATAAATAACTGCTCTGCAATTTCTTTGTTTGTAAGACGCTGTGCGGCAAGCTTTGCAACATCAGCCTCTCTTACTGTTAGGCCGTAATCTGCTAACATTCTTCCGGCCTTCTTAACTGTCTTAACACCCTTTTCATAGTTCTTAGCATGCTTATTAATGCTCTTTACAAAAGGTGATAAAGTCTTGCTAATTGTGATTTCATCAAGCATATCGCCAATGTATGAATAGTTCTGAACGAATGGCATAATGATTCTATCATGAACAGCCAATTCCATAGCCTCAAGTAAGAATCTCTTAGCTTTTTCAGAATCATTAGTTTCGTTATTAGCGATTGCAAGGAAAATGTATGTGTAAATTCTTGGCACTATGTAAGAGAATAACTTACTTAAGCCGATTAACTGTCCACTAATTCCAAGGAAGTGATGATACTCCTCTGTAAGAATTAAGTATTTACACAATGCAACATTTACATAACTAAGGGAAATGAAGTTAGCATGATCTTCAATACTCTTCTCATCCTTTAGCCAGTTGCTTATCTTATCAACCTCATCTAAGTCAGTATAGATAAATGCCTTGCACACATCCACCATCTTAGATAAGTTGTTAGCTGCATCTTCATTAGATGTAAGTCTAAATTCAATATTGTTCATGTATTCCTTGTAGGCATCATTAGCTCCATGATAAATGGAAATACGTGCCATAAGGAAGTTAGCTGCAATATAGATATCATGCTGGTTTCTACTATCTGCCATATAAATAACCTTATGACAAAGAATTTCAGCACCATCTATCTCACCTCTATTGTAAAGACTTTCTGCCTTCATTAAAGCTTCAAAGCCCTTACCGTGTCCATTAGTAATTCTATAATAATTAGGTGCGCAATCCTCAAGTGAGAACATCTCCACATCTAATCCGCCGATTCTTCTATGGTAAAGAGCCATAATAGAAGGACTTTCAAAACTGAATGGATACTGTGATGAAATAAGATTTAGAGGTGACTTTGTAAGATATGTAACCTTTTTAAAGTCCTCATTCATCTTGTTAAAATCATTATAAGTAAAGAAAGCATTGATATACTGAATTTCAGCAAGGTATGAGTTCTTTTGAATCTCATCTACTAAATCATCGTTCTTGATATCATTTTCAATATCCTTAATTAAGGCCTCCATTGTGTTCTTCTCGTTATATAAGAACATAGCAAAGCACATAATAATTGAAAATTCATACTTTCCCTTCTTGTCTACCTTCCAATACTGGTTGGCAACATTAAAGAACATATCCTTATTCTCACGAATAATATAGCAATAAAGGCTACTAAGGGTTGCATCGCAAGTATAAATCTTTCCATACTCATTAGACTCATTATAAAGCTTAATTGCATAGAAATAATCGCTATTAGAGAGGTATGTATCCGCTGCTCTCATAGTAATTTCCTTAATTGTATCCTTTGGCTTTTCCTTAAAGACCTTCTGCATGAAGTTCTTAAATACAGGATTAAAGCTATAAGTTCTAGATAATTTATCATAGTCTATAAGTGAGACTTTTCTTAAATATTCTAGGCATGTTCTTTCATCTAGCTTAGTCTGTGCAACGCACTGGCTGATTGTAAATTTATGAAATACTGAGAGATTAATTAAGAAATCTCTTAGTGAATCGTCTAAGTTATACCATATGTTAGTTTCAATAAAATTATCAAGGTTCTCTCTTGATGAAGTCTTTGCCTTATCTCCATCATGATCCATATAAAGTTCTACAATATATGGCCAACCCATTGTTTTATTGTAAATGTCTTTAGCAATTTCAATATCAACTATAATTTCATTTAATCTAAAATAATCATAAATGTCCTCAGGCACGAAGCTTAAGTCACTCTTATCAATACATCCGATTTCATTCTTAGTAATTAAATTGATAATATCTTGATAGTGTAATTCATGTATAAGAAATACATACTTTAGACCTGGTGTAGTCGCAGCGTAGTTTATCTTAAAGAATGTTGCAAGATTATCGTCAAAGACTTTATCAAAGTTATCAATAACAACAACTGTCTGTGCTCTTTCGTTAGTTAAGTTAGACATTAATGAGCAAAGCTCGTTAACTTCCTCTTCTGTTGTAGGAAATCCTAAATTAGAAAAATGTGCTGCATGTGTTGGGCTAACAAGCTTAATAGCATTGCATAGATTGTTCCAGAAAATCTCCTTTGATGTGTCTGCATCAATCCAAAGGATTGTGTAGCCTGGGTAATTCTTAAAAAATGTACGGCAAACAATAGATTTACCATACCCTGTTGGCGCACAGATAAAATTGTATCTGTACTGCTCAAATGAGCTTAACTTATCCTTTAAACGATTAGAAATATAAGCTCTGTTTAGTAATTGTTTAATATGCGCCATGTATAACTATCCTCTCTTCATAACATTTCTTCCAATATATAAAGTATAAACCAAATTTTAGTATAAAAAAATGGGTAATCTATACCATTATACCTAATGAAATAGGACTAATGACACATTAGCCCTATTTCACAACCCACTTTTTTATTCCCATGAAATACTATCTGCTTCGATCTTTTTATCTCTAAGCATAAGCTCAGAAACTGCAAGAGAAGCATTCATATCTTCAAAGAGCACCTTGTTAATCTGCTCTACAATTGGCATTGAAACGTTATATTTTTTAGCAAGTAAAAGGGCTGCCTTAGCGGAATAAACGCCTTCTACCACCATCTTTACTTCTTCCATAGCCTGGTCTTTTGTGTAACCTTTACCGATTAAGATACCTGCACGTCTGTTACGAGAATGCATACTCTCGCAAGTAACGATTAAGTCTCCAATACCTGATAAACCAGCAAATGTCTCAACCTTAGCTCCCATAGCAAGACCTAAACGGCTGATTTCAGCAATACCTCTAGTAATAAGGGCTGCCTTAGTATTATCACCATAGCCAAGGCCATCAGCGATACCTGCTGCAAGGGCAATAACATTTTTAAGTGAGCCTCCAAGGCAAATTCCTAGTACATCTGGACTAATATATACTCTAAATACATCACTCATGAAGATGTTCTGTAAGAAAATTGCATCCTCCTTCTTTGCAGTACCAATAACGCAAGTTGTAGGAATACCTCTACCAACCTCCTCTGCGTGGCTTGGTCCTGAAAGTACAGCTACTGTAGCCTGTGGAATTTCATCCTTTATTACATCACATAAAGTCATTAGACTACTTTCTTCAATACCCTTACCAACATTAACGATATACTGTCCATCTTTAACATATGGAGCAAGTAATTTGGCTGTTGAACGAGTATAAGGTGAAGCAACTGCAAGCACTAAGATATCAGCAGATTCTACTGCTTCCTTAGTGTTACCGTTAAATTTAATATTCTCTGGAATCTTAACTCCAGGAAGGCACTTTGTATTCTCGTGGTTCTTTCTTAATACATCAAGTTCCTCTTCAAATACAGACCAAACTGTTACTTCGTGTCCATTGTTGTTTAGTAAAATAGATAATCCTAAGCCCCAGCTTCCGGCGCCCATAATACTGATTTTAGCCATTCTTTTTCTCTCCCATCTTTCTTTCAGTTCCATTAATAAGTCGTTTTATGTTAGCCGCATGTCTAATAAAGCCAAGTGCAGCAAATAAGAATACTATAATGCAGCTTTCTACATGTTCAGTTCCGTTAAGTGGTAGGAAACCAACTAAATCCCAAATTACAAATTCAATAAAGAAACCAGCAATTCCAATAAGGGATGCAAGGCTTACATACTTTGTTGTAAATAACACTAATGGGAATGTAATAAGTCCAAAAAGTGTAAATGCAAAGCAATAATGAGGGAAAGGTATAAGTGCAATTACAAGTCCTGAAGTTGCTGCAATACCCTTACCACCCTTGAAGCCTAAATAGAATGGGAAGTTGTGTCCAAGTACTGTACCAAAGCCGGCATATAAGAATAATAATAATTCTGATACGTTAAAATGTGGCGCTATGCAGAAGTTAACAATGATTCCTGCAAGTATTACTTTGAAAATGTCTAAAAAGTAAGTTAAGAAGCCATATTTCTTACCTAAGGTACGCATAACATTTGTTGTACCAGCGTTTCCGCTACCATATTTTCTAATATCGATGTGATTAAATCTTCCAAGCCAATATCCGCCCTGGATTATAGAACCTAAAAGATATCCTAAAACTAAACATAATATTCGTGCTAACATTACAAGTCTTTCTCCTTACGCTCTCTGTTGATAAATCTTACTGGAGTTCCTCTAAAACCGAAGGATTCTCTAATTTTGTTCTCAATATATCTTGTATATGAGAAATGAGTTAATTCTTTGTCATTAACAAACATAACAAAGGTTGGTGGTTTAACAGAAACCTGAGTCATGTAATAAATCTTAAGTCTCTTACCCTTATCTGAAGGTGGCTGCTTCATAGCAACAGCCTCTGTTAAGATTTCGTTAAGTACACCAGTTGGTATACGCATTGTCTGATGGTCAATGATCTCATCTACTAACTCATAAATCTTAGCTAGACGTTGTCCTGTCAGTGCTGAAATAAACATGATTTCCGCATATGGCATAAATGACAATGTATCTTTAATTTTATTAGTAAATTCATAAATTGTCTTATCGTTTTTCTCAATGGCGTCCCACTTATTAACGGCAATAATAACACCCTTACCTCTTTCGTGGGCAATACCAGCAATCTTAGCATCCTGTTCTGTAACGCCTTCAGTTGCATCAATAACTAAAATAGCTACATCACATCTCTCAACTGCTGCCACTGTTCTAATGATTGAGAAACGTTCAAGATCTTCTTTAATCTTACTCTTTCTTCTAAGACCCGCTGTATCAATAAATACATAGTCTTTCTTATTGTATTTAATTACTGTATCAATAGCGTCTCTTGTAGTACCAGCTATATTACTTACAATAACTCTGTTCTTTCCCATGAGCTTATTAATAAGGGAAGACTTACCAACATTTGGCTTACCAATAACGGCAATCTTAGGTCTGTCATCTTCTTCCTCAGTATCAGCTTCCTCTGGGAAATGCTTAATAACCTCATCAAGTAGGTCACCAAGACCTAACTTACTAATAGCAGAAATTGGCATTGGATCGCCAATTCCAAGGTTATAAAATTCGTAGACATCTGGCATAAGCTTATCAAAGTTGTCTACCTTGTTAACACAAAGTACAACTGGCTTATGGGAACGTCTAAGCATATCTGCCACCTTAGCATCTGAATCAACTAAGCCCTGCTTAACATCTGTCATAAATACAATGACATCTGCAGTATCAATGGCAATCTGTGCCTGCTCTCTCATCTGAGATAAAATAATATCCTTTGAATCTGGTTCGATACCACCTGTGTCAATAAGTGTAAATGATTTATCAAGCCAAGTAACCTCGGCATAAATTCTATCTCTTGTAACACCAGGAGTATCCTTAACAATAGAAATCTGTTGCCCACAAAGACAATTAAATAATGTTGATTTACCAACATTAGGTCTTCCGACAACAGCTACAATAGGTTTACTCATAATTATTCATCCTAATCTTATTAATAAATTTTTAATGTAAATATACTGATTTATAATATCAGTTTAATTGCTTTTTGTAAAGGTCTATGATATTATACCGATTATTGAAACTAGTTGATTTCTGGGAGGTTTTTGATGAAGTTTAACAAAATAAAAAGAAGAGTTTTATCATGTTTAATGGTTGGAATTTTTACGGTGTCCTTCTTAAATTTTAACAAAGTTACAAGCTTTGCGGATACAGACACGAAGAGCCTACAATTTTCCGCCATAAATTTAAAGATAGAAGTTCCAAGTGAGCTGATTTGCTTTACACAGTCTACTACTAATAACAATTCCTATCTAGAATTAATTGGTGCCTCAGACGCCTCAGAAGTTCAGACTTCTATGATAGCCAACAATTGTTACTTAGAAGCTGTAGATGCAGATATGACCTATGAACTTGCAATTACTGGTGTTAAGGCAAATGAGTCTCTATCCGATTTTAACACTTTATCCGAAAGTGATTTAAATAGTCTATTTGATTCCTACATCGAATCAGAATCCAATTTAGAGACAGAATATAAGGAAGAAGAGATTTTAGATAGCGGCATAGAATACTTTAATGATCAGCCCTATTTTATGACATATAACATTTCAACTACTACTGAAGGTGTGGTTGTTTACGCAACAAAGTATTATACAGTAGCTAATGGCTACATTTACAATTTTGCAATCCAGACAAATACAGATTCTGTAACAGATGAGATGCTTGCTAATATGGCAGTTGTTTTAAACTCCGCTAAGTATACAGAAGTTAAATCTTCGATTTTAGAAAATGGAGTCGTTTCCGAAACTTTATCAGTAATCATTACTGCTGCCATTCCCGTAGCAATTTTGGCATTGCTTGTTTACTTTATAAGAGTTGGGAATAAGAAGAAACAGAATAAGTTGATAAAGGAAGAACTAGAGATTAAGAAGCGTAGGGGGTTGTAGAGACGGAAGTGCAGAAAAGGCTCGAGGTTTGCGACGGACGTACATTGCAGCAAAGACACTAACTTCTCAAAGACACGCTTGCGCTAAGCTAATTACCTAGCGGATACTAAAAAAAGCCCGGGATTTTACAATCCTGGGCTTTTTAAGTACCGAGGTAATTAGAATTGTCTTTTCGAAGTTGTGTCTTTGCTTCCATTTACTTTGTCGCAAAACTCGCGCGAGTTTCACCGCGCTCGAGGGCTACAAATTAACGCTTTTACGGGACGGTTCTGTTGATGTTTTGATTTTGTTGTGATACTCGCGCGAGCGTTGCCGCGCTCGGAGTTTACAAAATAACTACTTAAACTATATAATTGCGCGCGAGTTTCACCGCGCTTGGAGATAGGTTTATTGTTTAATGTATATGAAGTTGCATAGTAAACCACGTTTTCCTTGACTTCCTCTATGGGAGAAGAGTAAATCTTTATTACAGCAGGTGCATATATTAGTTACGTTTATGCTTTCTGGCTTTATGCCGGCGTTTAGCATGTTGTAGTAATTGGCCATGTGTAGGTTTAGTTGGTAGTGGCCATTTTTCTTATCTAATAGAATGTGTTTTTGTTCTTCTTTTGAGTAGGCCTTTTTAAACTCTTCTGCTACATCTTCACTGATTTCATAACAATCCATGCAAATTGATGGGCCAATAAAGCTTACAAGATCTTCTGGTTTTGTGCCAAACTTTTGTCCCATTTGTTCAACTACATTTCTTGTAATATTTCCTACTGTACCCCTCCAACCAGAGTGGGCAGAGCCTATTACATGTCTTTTTTTATCAACGAAGATTACAGGAACACAATCTGCAAAGGAAGTTACAAGACATAGATTTTTCTTATCAGTAATAAGTCCATCGATATTGTCATAGTTACGTTCTTTTGTAACTCCCATGCCTGCATTTGACTCATCTACATATAAAACATTAGTTGTGTGAGTTTGTTTTGAATAGACTAGTCTGTCTGGGTTTATCTTAATGGCCTTAGAAAAAATTCTAAAATTTTCTAAAACATTTTCCCTACTATCTCCTCTATCATAGCAAAAGCTCATGCTCTCAGAGTAGCCAGTACTTACCCCACCAAGTCTAGTAGAAAAGGCGCACTCAATAAAGTTTAAATCCTTAAAGGGTTTAAATCTAATAATGCCAACCTTGTGACTTGCCAAAGACTCCTTAGATGCTTCGTTCTCTTTGGCAGCAGGCTGTCTATTAAAATACTTATTTGCATCAACCTCAATTTCTTCAAAATATGTGGAATCAATACAAGAGCCCACCTTTAGTCCGTCAAAAAAATTCTTGTTATTAATTAATTTAAATTCCATATTTTTTAAAAGCCATTCTCTATGTGTGTTATTTTGTCCTTATCAATTCCAATTACATCAAAACTTATGGGGATTTCCAAACTGTGATAGTTTGTTAAAAGATAGTAGCGAGCTACCTGCCTTATGACTTGTTGCTTGCGCTTATTTACCGCCTCAATAGAATTTCCGTAGCGGCTATTAGATCTATATTTAACCTCGATAAAAATTATTCTATTATTTTTTTTAGCAATTAAATCTATTTCCCCTAATTTACATCTGTAATTCCTCTTAATAATTTTATACCCCTTGTCCGTTAGGTATTTGAGGGCTAAATACTCATTCTCCTGCCCTAGTTGTCTTTTGTTCATGGCTTAACCTTTCTATTTATTTTTTAATTTTCCTCTTATTCTATCACAGTCATCCACAAATACAAGTATTTCTGCAACAACTGTATATAATTCAGGAGGTATCATATCCCCTATATCTAGCTTAGATAGGGTATTTGCAAGGCCTGTGTCCTCATAGGTTGGCACATTTACCTCCTTGGCCTTTTCAATAATGGTTTCTGCAAGATGTCCCTTACCACTGGCAATGATTTTTGGCGCATCTTCCCCAGGGACGTATTCAAGAGCAACTGCAATTTTTTGCTTATTGTCCCCGTCCTTATTTTTACTGCTGTCTTTATTTACATTTTCCTTATTAAAATGAAACTTATTCTCCGCCATAATTTTACCCCCGTAAAATTAAATAGTCACAAAACTTTCTAGCTAGGCCTTGGTATCAAAAATGTAGGTTTCAATAGGGCTTGACTTATTTAGGTCTCGCTCAATAAAATCTCTTACAAAGTCGAAACTCTTTGCCGCCTCGTCATTGGTCTTCATTTCAAAATGTGTATCGTAACCAAGCTCTGAGAGCCGCTTTTCAAGCTTATCAATATTCTCATAGATAAAATCTAGCATCTCATCGGACTCTAGAACAAAGTTGGTGCTTAGATTAGTCTTATTAGTTAGCTTTACGTAAATGTCTAGAGGTCCTAAGTTTTCCATGTCTAGATGCAGCATAGCGCTAATATTATCTGGGTCGTATTTTAGATTTTTCTTATTACTAAAAACGTAGAGTTCTCCGTTTCCCTCGCTATCACTAAACTTAATTGGCATCTGCATAAACATAAGATTTCTATTAAGCTCGTTCATAAAGTTAATGTTATTCTTTAGATTGTCTACGTTTTTCTCGGTCTGTGGGCTAATATTTAGGTTCTTTAAATCCTTAGATAGCTCGTCCACATTTTTCTTTAATTTATTGTAAAATTCATTAATAGCGTCCTCAGACTCCCCTACTTCCTTAGGGCTAAGCTTCATAGTCTCATTAATTAATTCGTGGAAAAGACTCTTAAAGTCTTTGTCGCCAATAAGCTTTGCAAGATTTTCGTTTGATAATGCATTTTCAGAATTAAAAAGCTTAGTAACTAGGTCTCTTGTAGTAATTGAGCCATCTTTAATCTGGCTTGCTAATTCCTTATCGCTTACAAGGCTTGCTAGATTATTTAAACTTTCTTTTGATAAAAATGTATCTAGTGTATTATCCTTTGAATCTGCCACACCATTGTATAGATTGTTTATAGTGGATTTGAGAATATCACGGGCGTTAGCTAGATTATCCTTTTGTAAATTTTGGATATTCTCTCCTAAGGCTGAAGCATTAGCCTCATTAGGATTTCCAACTAGATTGCTAGGATTATTTCCTTGCGCATCGCCCTTAGTGGCAAGATTTCCTGCCTGATCCTTATTATTTATAAGCCCTTCTAAGTCTTTGAAAAAATCCGACTCTAGTGTATTTAGGCTTTGTTCTATCTTTGCGTCGAATTGCTTATAGGCTTCAAATTGTCCGATATTTTCTTTATTAATTGGAATATTTAGTCTTGTTAGATTAGCTAGGCTGTTTAAATTAGCCTCTGGGAATTTTGCCATTTGACGAGCCAAGTTAGTTATGGTCTCTTTATTAATTGGCATATTTAGGGATAAAAGCTCTTTTACAATGTTTATGTTCTTCTCGTTTACAGGAAGATTTGCTGCCTCAAGAGCTCTGTTAATTACAGTGTTTGCCTGACCGTTAGAATCAAGCGGTCTTATATGAACCTTGCCATTTTGATTGTCCTCAACCATAAAGGTTAGGTTCTCTCCTTTAGAGATATTAACCCCTTTTGAGAGACTGGCATTTATCTTTACATTTTGATTAAGGAGAATTTCAACGCTGCCTTCAGATACATTGGTTACAAGCCCTGAAAATGTATCTCCAGCTAGCATATTTTTAAGCACAGTTATAGCGTTCTCAGAATTATTGCTATTAACAACATTCTTTAAAAGGTTGGCAGACTCCCTAAGAGAAGTGCTTGAAACCTCTCCTTCGGGATTCTGATTAGTATTTATATTTTGGTTATTAAATAGCTTTGAAAGATTAATCTCCATAATTCCCCCACTATACTAATTATTAGTTTCTAGTAACGGTAAATCTTTTGCCAACTTTATAGCTTGCTTAACTAACTTAAAAATTTAATCCACAAAATTCTTTATGAAAGTTCTTCTGTGAATTTCACATGGGCCAAGTTTTCTTAGGGCATCTGTGTGCTCCTTTGTGCCATAGCCCATATTTTTTGCAAAGCCGTAGCCTGGATATTTCTTGTCGTATTCTTCCATCATTCTATCTCTTGTAACCTTAGCAATGATACTTGCACAGGCAATGGTAAAGCTTTTAGCGTCACCCTTAATGATTGGAATCTGAGGAATGTCTATTTCAGGAATATTAACTGCATCGTTTAATAATATATCGGGTTTTACTTCTAAATTGTTAATAGCTTTACGCATAGCTTCATAAGTTGCTTGTAAAATGTTAATCTCATCAATTCTCTTCTCGTCATTGATGCCAATGGAAACGGCAATTGCCTTCTCCATAATTATATCATACAACATTTCACGTCTTTTTTTAGTAACCTTTTTAGAATCATTTACATAAGGGATTCTTACATCCTTTGGCATAATGATGCAGCAAGTAACCACAGGACCTGCAAGAGGGCCACGGCCTACTTCATCGATACCTGCGATATACTCACAATCAGGATGCTGCTTTTCATATTCAAACATGGCCTCAACTCTGGCCATTTCTTCTTCCATTTTTTTCTTCTTTTTTAATTCGCGTTCTTCTTTTAATGTCATATAATGCTCCATTTTCCTAAACTTTAGTTAAGCTTAGATAAATTAAGGTCTTTCAAGAGAAACGAGACCAAGTCTAGCACTTCTAAAGTCATCTAAGATAATATTAGATACCTTTTCAAAATCAGCTTGTGCCCCCTTCTTTATACAACCTCTCTTTAAGGCAATAACTTCCATAATTGCAAGGCTAGTTGCAGTTTCTTCATTAATTGCCATTTCATAATTTGCCTTAGCCTCTTCAACCTCGCTATCTTCAAACTCGTAACGCTTCTTTAGGTTATTGGCATAATACTTATTTAAGTACTTAATAACCTCAAGGGCTAAGTCATCCTTATTTAAAATGTTGTCGTTAATTGAACCTATCATGGCAAGTCTAAGTCCTGTTGTCTGGTCTTCAAACTTAGGCCAGAGGATACCAGGAGTATCAAGAAGCTCGATGTTACCCTTAATCTTGATCCACTGCTTACCCTTTGTTACACCAGGCTTGTTACCAGTTTTAGCTGAAGCCTTACCGGAGTAGGCATTGATAAATGTAGACTTACCCACATTAGGAATACCAACGATCATGGCTCTAATAGGTCTACCAACAATACCCTTTGCCTTGTCCTTTTCAATCTTCTCACTACAAGATTCAAGGATAATCTCGTTTAATTCCTTAAAGCCGTTATTCTTTCTTGAATCCATCTTTAGGCAGTAAAAGCCTTTTTCCTTAAAATAGCTAATCCAAGCATTAGTTAGCTTATCATCAGCTAAATCAGCCTTATTTAAAATAACGATTCTTGCTTTATTATTAGCTAATTCATCAATATCAGGATTTCTTGAACTGTTTGGTACTCTTGCATCAACGATTTCAATTACAAGGTCGATAAGCTTAATATCTTCCTGCATCTGACGCTTCGCCTTAGTCATATGACCTGGATACCAGTTAAAAGTTGCAAGCTTGTTATTATCTCCTGCTGCTTCCTTAGCTTCCATTTTCTTCTTCTTTTCAAGTTTACGTTCTTGAATTTTTCTATCGTGTTCCTTTTTATCAAAAGTCTTGCTAGGCTTAGCTGCGCCAAACTTAGAGCCAGACTTGCCAGCGCCAGCTTTGCTAGCGGCCTTGTTAGCACCGGCTTTGCCAGAACCTGATTTGTTAGCACTGGATTTTCCAGCAGCTCTTCCCTTAGAAGCTGACTTTCCAAAATTTTTCTTGATTTCTTTACTCATATAGAATCACCTTTCAATGATAGTTATGATTGATTATGATACAAATTTAATACGTTTAACAGGGCTTAAAATGAACCAAACCTTGCCAACTATATTGTCTTCCTTTACTGTTCCTATAGATGAGAAACGACTGTCTTCACTATTGTTTCTATTATCACCTAGAACAAAATATTCATCCTTGTCTAGGGTAATGCTTGTGCTTGCAAGACCTGCAGTTAAAATCTCTGTATCCACCACATCGTCTTCTAACTCTTCACCATTAATAAAGACTTTGCCGTCTTTAATAAGCACTGTCTCTCCTGGAAGACCAATTACTCTTTTAATATAAATCTTAGATGAATTAACACCATCTACGCTAAAAGCAATAACGTCGTATCTTTTAGGGCTAGCTAAAGAATAGGCATAACGGTTAACTAAAACTGTATCTCCATCCTTTAAAATAGAGTTCATGGAGTTACCCACATTAGTATCTCTATAGGCTATAAAGCTCACTAAAACGTAAGCTGCCACAATCACCATTATTATATCAACAATATATTTACACACGAATAGCAATTGCTTGTTCTCGTGGTATCTTCTTCTAAATGCTACCATATCACCATATTCTCTCCCAACTTTATTAATTTACAAACAAACTAGATTATATCAAAAAAATGTAGAAAAAAAAAGCCCACAACATAAGTTGCGGGCTTTATAGATCCACTAACGTAAATTAATTATCTAACTAATTCCTTAACCTTAGCAGCCTTACCTGTTCTCTGTCTTAAGTAATAAAGCTTAGCACGTCTAGCCTTACCACGTCTAGTAACTTCTACCTTCTCTACGATAGGTGAATGAAGTGGCCATGTCTTCTCAACGCCAACTCCGTTAGAAATCTTTCTTACAGTGAAAGTAGCACGTACGCCTGTACCCTGCTTCTTAATTACTGTACCTTCGAAAACCTGAATTCTTTCACGGTTTCCTTCTTTAATCTTAGCTGATACCTTAACTGTATCACCTGTTCTGAACTCAGGTGCCTGAGCCTTAAGCTGTGCATCTTCGATGCTCTTAATAATACTATTAGCCATGTGTGACCTCCTATTAATCTGGATGTTCTTAATACAGGAATTGTAACAGAGGACCATCTCGTTATCTCACAACTTTATTAATTTATCATAAATCCTCGCTTTATGCAAGCTTTATTTTTTATTTAAATCCAATAAGCCATCAAGTAGGTGAACAGTGATTGTGCCAGCCTCTAGGTCATGGCCTAAAATGCACTGATCAATAACAGGAATAAGGATTTCATCCCCATCCTCATCTTCTACAATATAGACATTGTTGGCAGCAGTCTCAAGGACATCCTTTAACTTACCAATCTTTTTGCCTTCATCTGTAATAACCTCAAGGCCTACTAAATCGCAGATAAAATATTCTCCTTCTTCGAGCTTAACTGCATTTTCTCTAGTAACCATTAAATCGCACTTAGTATAGATTTCAATATCGTTGATATTAGAGAATTCCTTGAATTTAACTATAACATACTGCTTAAAAAACTTCACAGATTCCACTGTAACGTTAATATTCTCTCTTTTTGCAGCAATGATGCATTCCTTTAAGTCTTTAAATCTTTGTGGATCATCTGTTGTAGGGAAAACCTTAACTTCACCACGAATTCCATGAGTAGATGTAATAACACCGACTCTTAATAAATCATTCTTCATAGTCTACTCCAATCTAAAATCGTATTCGTATTATAAACTAGGTCCTACTTATTGAGCAAGTAAAATAAATAATTTGATAATCCTTTGAGATGATATTTAGCGTATTAAGGCAAGGAGCTAGTGTGTTATCATCCACATTTACAAAAGGGTCATCCAGGATAATAAAAGGTTTTTCCTTAGTAAAGGCACTCTCAATAAAGGCAAGGCGAAGGGCAAGGCCAATTACGTCTCTAAAGGCCTTACTTAGCATTCTCACATCCCTTAACTCTCCGGCATCCTTAATTCTTAGTTCATTATTTATATTTAAAATGTAGTCATCCGTCTCATCAAGCATATAGCCAAGGAACTTATCAAAGCTCTTTTTTACTGGCTTATTGTAGCGCTTAGCAAAATTTTCCTTAGCCAAGCCTAGATAATCTCTAGCTTTTAGAGTATATTCATACTTTTCCTTAAGCTCGATTATCTCTTCCTTGATTTCTGTTAGTCTTGTAATATTTTCTTCTTGCTTTAAAATCTCCTTTGTAAGCTCCTCAATCTCGCGGTTTAGGCGGTAGAGCTCACCTGTGTGCTCATCGATTTTCTTATCATTAAGCTTCATCTTCTCAATTAAAGCCTGATACTTACTAGAAGAGCTGTTAAACTCGGCATCCTCAGCGGATTTAAAAGGTTCGTAGTCCTTAGTTTCTTCCTCTTTTAGATGAGGCTCTTCCTCCTCCTCATCATCTTCCGTATCATCGGCCCTTTTAAAGAAGGTCCTAGACACATAGAAAATCACAATGATAATTCCAATAAAGGTCAGTGGATAAGCGTATCCGTGGTATCTGTTATTATTTTGTAAAAATACACCTAGTACCGTTAGGAAAAATCCAAAGAAAAGTATAAAAAGTCCGATAACATCAGTCTTTTCATTGATGGCAAGCTTATTAAAGTTAAAAATGTCCTTCTTTAACTTTTCTGCCCTCTCATCTTTTGGCGCCTCTTCCTTTTTCTCCTCTTTCGCTTCTTTCTTTTCCTCGCCCTTATTTGATAGTTCCTCAAATATTAGCCCCTGTAGCTCTGACTTAGCCCTTCTTTCCTTATTTAGAAAATGTTCCAAAGACTTAGCTCTTTCAACTAACTTAGAAACTCGTGTTTTATTAGCGTCAAAAGATAGATTTTCAAATTCAAGATTATCAAGCTGTCTAGATAGCTTGTAGAGTCTGCCAGTCTTTCTATCAGGGCTTAAACTATTAATAAGGCCGTTAATGGTGCCAAGGGCGTCGTCGTAGTTATTAATATCAAGTTCATCTAGGCTTACATTACCAAGCAAGCTCTCAATATCCCTTGTAGACTTGGTTTCTAGCTCGTCCTGTCCCACAAAGATGGTATTTTTAAAGGACTCGTGATTAATCTTAAAGATTTCCTCCCCAATGTTTTTACTAAAGTCTGTAGTCTCAAGTAAAGTGTGGGCGTCTCTTATGGAAAATGTATCTTCCTTTTCTCTATCAAAAAAGACACGGTTAATTATATATTCCTTGTTATTAACGCTAAAGCTTAGGCTGCCGCCATAAACTCCGCCTTTCCAAGGTTTAAATCTCTTTCTTTCATTTTCATAATCATCCTTTTTTAGAGGGTTTGCAAAACCGTAAAACATGACACGAATAAAGGCTGCAAGTGTTGTCTTTCCCCAGCCGTTGTCCTCTAGGATGATATTTTTAGTCTCGTTAAAATTGTAATCAAAATTTGACAGCTTACCAAAATTCTCAATATGACAGCTAATTAATCTCATAGTCCTGCTTTCCTAAATCGTTAGTTAACGCTTTAATTCCAATATTAATTATTTGCATCTTGTCCTTATTTGAAAGTTCCTTATCTGTAGCAATTAACCTTACAAATTCACCTTTCAAGGACTCTTCATGGGCGTAGTCGCTAATATTTAGCTTAAATCGGCTGTCGTTTACGATTTTAACGTAGAAGAAGTCGTTTTCAAAATGGCGCTTGATTACATTTTCATTAATATCCGCCTCCACAAGGACTTCTCCCACAAGGACTAGCTTAATAAGGGAGGTTTTAGGGATATTGGCTTCATTAATAGCCTCTGTTGCAAGCTCAATAACATCAAGGCTTGTATATGCATCTGTAATGTCCACCCATACCTCTTCAAGGGTCCTTTTAGCAAAGGGAATAAACTCGTGAGTAAAGCTGTGATTTTCCTCATCAATATTTAGTAAAATAAATCCCTTCTCCCCAAGCTCATCAAAGCCGCGGCCCTCTAGCGCTCCAGAATAGGCATAAATGCCCCTAGAATCGATTTCTCCGACGCTTTCTTTATGAATATGGCCAAGGGCTAAATAGTCGATATTCTTCCCTACAAGGCCATTTAAAGGAATGTTTATGTCATCCTTTTTAGATTCGTAGCCTGTTAGCTGACCATGTAGGCAGACTATGTTAAAGTCAGAAGCTTCAAGCTCAAGGCTCTCTAAGTCTAGATTAGAATCTCTGCTAGTTAGCTCTTTTCCTGAAATTGTTATATCATAATAATCCGAAGAAAATGCTGTATAGGTCTGCCATTCATTATTAAACAAATGCAAATTCTCCGGTAAGTTTCTTAGTTGATCAAGGGAATTAAACTCGTCATGATTTCCCTTTAAGTAGTAAAAATCTATATCTTTTAATCTAGTAATTCCATCAAGAACAATATTCTTTGTAGTCTTACTAACGATTGGCTTATCAAATAAATCCCCAGCGATAATAACAGCATCTACAAGATTCTCATCGGCATAGCGAAGTAATCTTTCGAAGCTATTTATCAGTTCTAGTTTTCTTTCCTTAGTCTGTCCTGCATTAAAATTAGCTGTTAAGGACGAATCTAGGTGCAAATCTGCACAATGTATAATTTTCAATGTATTCCTCCCAATGTCTTTTAGTTTCTTAAAAAACATAAATATTGTAATAAACTTTGAAGCACATGTAAAGTGAGCCAAGTAAACTAAGATACAAAAAAAGAGAGAAACTAAGCTAAACTTAATCTCTCTCAAATAGTTCTCCATTAACTAGTTGTCAATTTCGACTATAACCTTCTTATCGGTTTTCTGTGCAGCAGCTGAAACAACTGCTCTAATAGACTTTGCAATTCTACCTGATTTACCGATTACTTTACCCATATCAGAAGAAGCAACCTTTAAATCAATTACAATTGCCTTGTCCTTTTCAGTTTCAGTTACTACAACTTCATCGGGATTATCAACTAGCGCTTTAGCGATAATTTCTACTAATTCTTTCATAGACCACACCTCCACTACTAGTCAATTACTTTTCGATACCAGCAGCCTTGAAAAGCTTGCTAACTACCTCAGTTGGCTGAGCACCGTTAGCTAACCACTTCTTAGCAGCTTCTGCATCGATGTTAATCTTAGCTGGTTCATAATTAGGATCATAAGTACCAATCTGATCAATGAATCTACCATTTCTTGGAGATCTTGAATCTGCTACGATTACTCTATAGAAAGGAGACTTCTTCTCACCTAATCTCTTTAATCTAATCTTTACCATGTTAAATTTCACCTCCTAAATTATTTGCTGATATATGTTAAAAAGGTAATCTGAATCGACCCTTTTTACCACCTTTCATCATTCCAGGCATCTGCTTCATCATCTTCTTCATCTGCTCAAACTGCTTAACAAGACGATTGACTTCTGCAATATCAACACCTGCACCTCTTGCAATTCTATTCTTTCTTGACGGATTAAGAATATCTGGATGAGATCTTTCTTTATTTGTCATAGATTGAATAATTGCTCTTGTCTTCTTTAAATTAGCTTCTGCTTCATTCTCATCGATTGAAACATCCTTCATCTTAGAGCCAAGTCCCATACCCGGTAACATACCAAGTATTGAACCGATACCACCCATGTTACTAATCTGATCCATGGAATCAAGGAAATCGTTAAAGTCAAACTCTGCTTTCTTTAACTTGTTCTCCATCTCTTTGGCCTTAGTGGCATCTATCTGAGCTTCTGCCTTCTCAATAAGAGTAAGGACATCGCCCATACCAAGGATTCGGCTTGCCATTCTATCTGGATAAAACTGTTCAAGGTCAGATAACTTCTCACCCATACCAACATAGAGAATTGGCTTACCAGTTACTGCTTTAATTGAAAGTGCAGCACCACCTCTTGTATCGCCGTCAAGCTTTGTTAAGATAACTCCGTCAATGCCAATCTTCTCATCAAAGGAAGCAGAAACATTAACTGCATCCTGACCAGTCATGGAATCCACAACTAAGATTGTCTGATCAACTTCTACGTTCTTCTTAATTTCAATAAGCTCGTTCATCATGTCTTCATCAACATGAAGTCTACCGGCTGTATCTAAAATAACAACATTAAAGTTATTATCTTTAGCATGATTAATAGCAGCTTTGGCAATATCAATTGGGCTGTTATTAGTTCCCATTGAGAAAACTTCTACCTCTTGCTTCTTACCATTTATCTGTAACTGCTCAACAGCTGCAGGTCTATAAACATCACAGGCAACTAGTAAAGGTTTCTTACCCTTAGCTTTAAACTTTCCAGCTAACTTAGCTGTTGTAGTTGTTTTACCAGCACCCTGAAGACCGGCCATCATAATTACGGTAATTTCATTACCGGACTTTAGCTTTATCTCAGTAGTTTCAGATCCCATTAAGTTAACCATCTCTTCGTTAACTATCTTAATGACCATCTGTCCAGGAGTTAAACTTGTTAAAACGTCCTGACCTACTGCTCTTTCCTCCACTGACTTAACAAAGTTTTTTACAACTTTGAAGTTTACATCAGCTTCAAGTAAAGCCATCTTTACTTCTTTAAGGGCTGCCTTAACATCACTTTCTGTTAATCGTCCCTTACTTCGAAGGTTCTTAAATACATTCTGTAGTTTATCTGAAAGACTATCAAATGCCATGTAACACCTCTAAAATTCATCTAGTATTTCTTTAGATATCTTCTTGATATCTAGTATTAAATTCTCATCATTATTCTCTAGATAAGAATCAGCTAAAGAATCTATTCTTGCAACCTTTGTCTTAGTTTCTTGAAACTTCTCAATAAGGTGAAGTTTAGATTCATAATTGGCCAATGTCTTATTGACACGCTTAATTAAATCAAAAACTCCTTGTCTAGAGATTCCATATTCATCAGCAATTTCACTAAATGATAAATCGTTAAATATTGCATCTTCATAGACTTTTCTTTGATGTTCATTTAGTAACTCTCCATAAAAGTCATATAGAAGAGCCTGCTCAACAATCTTCTCCATAATTCCTTACCTTTATGTAAATTTAGCTTGTTTCAATTAAACCTTGAATAGAATATCATATAGCATTTTTAATGTCAAGTAAAAAAACTTGACAGAGGAAGAAAATTTAAAAAATTATTCTTCTTCATCCTCTTCTATTTCAGAGTCAATTTCTATATTTTCTTCTTTTTGTTTGTTTTCCTTTTTGAGCTTTTTGCTTTCCTTTAGCTCTTCTTTTATTCTTTTTTGTTCTTCCTTTTGCTTTACTATTTCTTCTTTTTGTTTTAATTGATCTTCCTTAATTCTTTCATATGCGGACTTCATCTTCTCACTAAACTTTTCATTTTCCTTCGTTGGATATTCATTTTCATAATCCACCGCCATTTTAAACTGTCCCTTTTTTAATAGTCCTTTGAAAATAGCCTTCTTGATGAAGTGATAAATTATGGCAAATATTGGAACACCAATTAACATTCCAAAGAAGCCCCAAATGTGTCCGAATAAAAGGATGGCAAATAATACCCAAAAGCCAGAGATACCTGTGCTGTTTCCTAAAATTTTTGGTCCTATAATATTTCCATCGATTTGCTGAAGAATAAAGTTAAACACGAGGAAATATATGGCTTGTCCCGGATTTACAATTAAGCAAAGTATAATGCCAATAGCCCAAGCAATGTACCATCCAAAGAAAGGAATGACATTAAATATGCCTACAATTACTGCAATCATGACTTCGTTCATAGTTTCAACGCCAGGATTTAGCAATTTATAAAATATAAGCATAAAGTAACAAATGATGGCAATTACAATGGCGTCTACAATTTTACCAATAAGGAAGCCTGAAAATACCTTATCAACAAATTCAAATTCATCCATAATGGATTCTGCTTCTTTTTCTTTGAAAATGCTATAAATTATCATCTTACTTTGTTTAGCAAGTTTTTTGCGCATAAAGAGAAGATAGATTGCAACAATAAAACCAATAAGTAAGTTAAAAAATAGATTTAATACTCCCATTACACCGATTGTAAGATTAGATAGGATAACATCTGAGTTTTTAACTAGACTGTTATTAATATAATCTTTTGCAAAGTCATAACTTGTATTAATAATATTTTGAGAATGCTCCCTAATAAATTCATTTGACTGCATAAAATTAATTGCAAAATCATAGAATTTATCAATGGCCGAAGGTGCTAATTGCACAATTCTTATAATACTGTTAACAAGGTTTGGAATAATCATAACAATAACGAAAATTATAATAAGTGCTGCAATTATAATACCTGTGTAGATACTAAAGGAATTAGCAAGGGCTAATCTTCTTTCTTCTTTTAGTTTTTTAAAAAGCTTTTGGTATAATAAATTTAGACCATTTACCATAGGACAGATAATATAGGCCAAGCAGGCACCTATTAAAAACGGCATTAAGGTTTTTATTATGCCATTTAGAAATTTACTTATATAGCTAGCCCTATCAATCATAAAATATACTAACATTGCTAGTATAAAAGAAATAGAAAATGCAAGTGTAAGTCCTAAATATTTCCTAATATCTATCGGTTCTTTATTTTTCATTTTATCCCCCTAATATTTAAATTTATCGCCATAATCTAGGCTTTAATGTACGAAAAAAGGGATGACTAAAAAGTCATCCCTTTAATTATAGCCTATTTTCTTATATTTTAAAAGATATTTAAATTTTATTTAGATTTTATTTAAAGGCATTTCTTCCAGTGCCAGACTGTGAGTTACCACCCATGTTTCCCATACTGCCCATACCTGAGCTTGAAGAACCATTTGAGTAAACAGAGCTTGTTGGTGTTACTGTTGTTGAAGAAGAACCAATTGTGTATGTGTATGAGCTGCCTGTTGTGATGTCAGCGGAGTAACAAATACAAACCTGATATGACTTTGATGGTGTATATGAAAGAATTGTATTTCCACTTGAATCAGTTAATGTAAATGTCTGATTAGCAGAACCTGAACCATATAATAATAAGCATACACCGTTTGTAGCAGAACTTGGTGTTTCAACCATTCCGCTTGAACCAAAGGCCATTAATGTACCACCTGTAATTGTAAGGCTAGAGTCAAAGTCAAGAGCAGTATTTCCGCTATCTGTAGGACCTTCAACTATTGTAGTACCACCGGCAATAGTCATGGTACCATTTGAATCAAGTCCATCACCGGTAGATTTAACATAAACAGTTCCACCGTTGATTTCTAATTTAACACTTGAATTTGTACCACCTGTTGTATTACCCATGCCAGTTGTTTGTGTTGAACCATCTGAGGCATTCATACCATCATCGTCAGCTACTACACTAACATTACCATTGTTAATAACAATCTGAGTACTTTCTAAACCTTCATAGGAATCAGTAATATTAACAGTTCCACCATCAATCTGAACTAGTGTATCAGCATGAATACCATCATCACCGGTTGCAATTTCTAAATCGCCGCCTTTAATGATTACAGCACCATCTGTGTGAACGCCATCATCTTCAGAGTCAATATTAATACTACCATCAAATACAATAAGGACATTTGTTGCCTTAATACCCTTCATAGAGTCTGTTGCTGTTGATGAAGTTGTTGAAGTTGAAGAGCTTGCTCTAAAGCCAAAGTCAGTTGAGCTATGAGTAACAGATGAGTTTGCTGCTCCATCACCTGTTGTAATATCAATGTTACCGCCATTAATAACTACATAGTTTTCTGCCTGGATACCGTCATTTTCTGACTGAATTGTAATCTCACCGTCTTCAATAATGATATAACCCTTAGTTGCATCAGAATCGTTTGAAGCCTTAATACCATCTCCAGTTGCTGTAATATCAATTGTTCCACCAGCAATACCTACTAAGTCTTTACCAATTAAACCATCATCAGTTGCTGTTATGGAAATGTTTCCGTTAACGATAATTAAATCATCTTTACTTGTAATTGCATCGTTATAGCCTGCATTTACAACTAAACTACCATTACCATTAATGCTTAAGTCGTCCTTAGAATAAATTGCTGCGCTATATTCTTCAGTATCTGTTGTTCTAGAAGAATCAGTTACTGTATTAGTTGTACCATCTGCAAGAGTAATTGTTACCTTGTCTGCACTAAGAATTAAAACTGGTGCTGTGCTTGAATTAGAAATATCCATTCCATTAAAAATTAAATGCACCTCATCAGTGTCATCTTCAAGGTCAACTACAATCTGTCCATCGCTTAAGCTACCGGAAATAACATAAGTTCCTTTTTGGGTGATAGTTACAGTAGAACCAGATGCACTTGCACCATCACCATTTACTGAAATTGAAGAACCATTAAGTGTAATTGTTGTGTCGTCGCTGTCATAAGATGTATCTGTATCATTTTCATCTAGTTCAAGAGACACTCCATTTTCAAGACTTGAGATCAACTCGTCTAAATCTACGTCAACTGTTGCAGTTGTGGTGCTTGATGAGCTTGTAGAACTAGATGAACTTGTTGTAGTTGTCGTTGTAGCCTCGTTAGTTGTGCAGCCATATAGACTCATGGCAATTAATACACTAGTTAATCCTATGGTACCTACCTTTCTTAAATTAATCATAAGTAATCCTCCTTTAATTAAACCTATCACTGGGGAATCGTAAATCTTTCCGCCCTCTGATATCTTATTTTTATAATTAATATAAAGATTTAAAATGTTGTAAATGTGTTCTTTGTGTGGTGTTTTTGTGAACTGAAATAAAGAAATTAAAAAGAGATAAAAAAGAAATTTTAAAAAGAAATTAAAAAAGCTGCTATGAGAAATGAAACAAGGGCGTAAAACCTTAGTTTCACTTACTCATAACAGCTGTAGTTTTGTATCTAATTTATTAGATTATCTAGCTTCTTTATAGTCTGACTAGATATTAACCTTAACGATTCTTGGTCTAAGGCCTGCTTCTTCAAGCTTTTCGACAATCTCATCCTTATGCTCATGTCCATAAGCTTCAATTGTGATTCTAAGCTCAACTGTTGTCTGTCTGTTAATTGATACAAACTGGTTGTGCTCAAGCTTAATTACATTACCATTAGCCTCTGCAATAATAGTTGCAACTCTTACAAGTTCACCTGGTTTATCTGGTAAAAGAACAGATACTGTAAAGATTCTGCTTCTCTGAACAAGACCCTGCTGAACTACTGAAGACATTGTAATTACATCCATGTTACCACCTGAAAGGATAGAAACTACCTTCTTATCCTTTACATTAAGCTGCTTAAGGGCAGCTACTGTAAGTAAACCAGAATTCTCAACTACCATCTTGTGGTTCTCAACCATATCAAGGAAGGATACGATTAAGTCTTCATCTGGTACTGTAATAATATCGTCTAAGTTCTTCTGTAAATATGGGAATAACTTACTACCTGGAGTCTTAACTGCTGTACCATCTGCAATTGTGTTAACAGTTGGTAGTGTTGTTACAGCCCCAGCCTTTAGGGATGCCTGTAAACAGTTAGCTCCTGCAGGTTCAACACCAATTACCTTGATGTTAGGATTAAGTAGCTTTGCAAGTGTAGATACACCAGTTGCAAGTCCGCCACCACCTACTGGTACTAAAATATAATCAACTGTAGGTAATTCCTTAATGATTTCCATAGCTATTGAGCCCTGACCTGTAGCCACTTCAAGGTCATCAAATGGATGAACGAAAGTTAATCCTTGCTCCTTAGCTAACTTAATTGCGTATTCACATGCCTCATCATAAACATTTCCATAAAGGATAACTTCGGCGCCATAGCCCTTAGTTCTGTTAACCTTAATTAAAGGTGTTGTAGTAGGCATAACTACTGTTGCTTTTACGTTATATTTCTTTGCTGCAAATGCAACGCCCTGGGCATGGTTACCAGCTGAAGCTGTAATTAATCCTCTTTTTCTAGCTTCCTCTGACATTGTGCTAATCTTATAATAAGCACCTCTAACCTTGTATGCGCCTGTATACTGCATATTCTCAGGCTTTAAGTAAACCTTGTTGCCTGACTGTGCACTAAAGAACTCGCTATATACTAAATTTGTTGGAAGAGTAGCTTCTTTAACTTTTTCAGCTGCTTCTTCGAATTTCTTCAATGTTAATTCTTCCATTTTCCTAGCTTCTCCTTGAATCCCATAAGTATTCTTGTCCAACAAGCCATAATTGTTGTATGACAAGTTGTTCATAATTATAGACCTGTAAAGCTTTTATTGCAAGTCAAAGAGGGCATTTACAAAATCCTCTGAGTTAAATTTCTGTAAATCCTCAATCTGCTCGCCAACTCCCACATATTTAACTGGAATGCCAAATTCAGACTGAATAGCCACTGCTATTCCACCCTTAGCTGTACCATCCATCTTAGTTAAAATAATACCTGTAATGTCAGTTACATCCTTAAATTCTCTAAGCTGAGAAAGAGCATTCTGTCCTGTTGTAGCATCAAGTACGATTAAATTCTCTCTATAAGCTTCTGGATATTCTCTTGTAATAACCTTATCGATTTTACGAAGCTCTTCCATTAAGTTTTTCTTATTCTGAAGACGTCCTGCTGTATCGCAAAGTAAAACATCAGCTTTTCTTGCCTTTGCAGCCTGAATTGAATCAAAAATAACTGCAGCTGGGTCTGAACCTTCGCTTTGAGCAATAATCTCACAGCCATTTCTATGAGACCATTCTGTAAGCTGTTCAATGGCAGCAGCTCTAAAGGTATCGGCAGCAGCCATAATAACCTTCTTATTCTGATTCTTTAGTAAGCCAGCAAGCTTACCCACTGAAGTTGTTTTACCAACGCCATTAACACCAGTTAATAAAACGATGGATTTCTGATTTTCAAAATCGTAGGCATTAGGGCCTAGATCCATTTGCTCCTTAATTAACTGAATAAGTAATTCCTTACATTCAGCTGGTTGCTTAATAGCATTTTCCTTAACCTTTTCCTTGAGGTTTTCAATGATTTCATCAGTTGTTCTAACGCCTAAGTCGCCCATAATAAGAGTCTCTTCAAGCTCTTCATAGAATTCGTCATCAATATTTGTAAAGCCATTGAAAACGTAATCAATGCTTGAAACAATATTGTCTCTTGTCTTATTAAGACCTGCTTTTAATTTTTCAAAAAATCCCATATTAAATCCTTCCTTATAAAAAAATTAAGCCCACATTCTTACAAGTAAACTAATCAAATGTAGCGACTTCATAGAAGCCGCCTCTAATGCAAGTACTTCCATACTAGTAAAAATATAGGCTTAACTAAAATTTCTAGGCAGTTTTTACCTGCTTATCTTTATCTAGTTCTTTATCAATTAAGTCAACAGAAACAAGAGTTGAAACACCCTTCTCCTGCATTGTAATACCAAAGAGTCTATCTGCAGCTGCCATAGTACCACGTCTATGTGTAATGACAATAAACTGAGTATGCTTTGTTAACTTATGTAGGTAGTTTGCGTATCTTCCTACATTTGAGTCATCAAGAGCGGCCTCAATTTCATCAAGTAGACAGAATGGAGATGGCTTTAGGTTCTGAATTGCAAATAAAAGCGCAATGGCTGTAAGAGCCTTTTCACCACCGGATAACTGCATCATATTCTGTAATTTCTTTCCAGGTGGTTGAGAAATAATTGTAATGCCTGCTTCAAGGATATCCTCACCTTCTACAAGTTCGATTGTACCCTTTCCACCGCCAAATAATTCCTTAAATACCTGGTCGAATTCCTTCTTAATTTCTTCAAACTTAGCTGTAAACTGAGTTCTCATGCCGCTATCAAGTTCATCAATAACCTGCATAAGTGCATTTTCAGCTTCAATCATATCATCATGCTGGCCCTTTAAGAATTCGTAACGTTCTGAAACGCCTTTGTATTCTTCAATGGCATTAACATTTACATCACCGAGCTTTTTAATTGCGGATTTTAAAATGTTAATCTGCTTTCTAATATTAGATAGATCAGTAAGTTCTTCGTTTCTTAGTTCGAGAGCATAACTATAAGTCAACTCATATTCATTCCACATGTAATCTACTAATGTATCATTAGATTCATCGAGCTTTTCATGCTGGTTATGAAGACGCATGCTTTCCTTTTCAAGTAAGACGATTCGATTATTAATCTCATCTCTCTTATCAAAGGATGACTTGTGAGTCTTTGAAATCTCTTCACGCTCAAGTCTTAACTTCTCAATCTTTTCGTTAGATTCCTTAATTCTAAAGTCAGCAAGATTCATAGACTTCTTAACATCTGAAATGTCCTTATTCTTATTAATAATTTCAGTTTCAGTCTGTTTAATCTTATTCTTGATTTCTGCCTCTTCCACAATAAGCTTTTTAACTTCTTCGTTAAGACGAAGGATAGTCTCTTCGATATAGCTTATCTTCTGGCTGTAGCTGCTATGCTGTAGCTTTACATTTTCAAGCTTAACAGAAATCTTAACTTCTTCTTCCTTTAACTCGTCAAGGAACTTATTCAAGCTCTCAATCTCTTCCTTAGACTTCTCATTCTGACTATCAAGTTCATCTAAGTTGTTAGAAACAAGGGACTTGCTTTCATTAATCTTCTGGATTTCTTCATCCGCCATCTTAATTTCCATGCTATCCTTTGCAACTAACTCAAGGATTGACTTTAACTTAGCCTTCTCCTGATTTAAGTTAACCTGAATTGTGTTCTTTCTTAAAGTAACATCTCTTAAATCCTTTGTTAAGCTTTCGTTATCAGTTCTAATTTCAGCAATCTTAGCTCTGTTATCGCTAACCTGATTCTTAAGCTCAACGCCAGCCTTAGAAGTCTCATTAACACTTTGCTTTAACTCTTCGATTTCTCTTCTACGTCCAAGCAAGTTGCTTGAATTCTTGAAAGCACCACCAGTCATTGAACCACCTGGATTTAGCTGTTCACCTTCAAGAGTTACGATTCTAAGGGAATATCTATACTTTCTTGCAATGGCAAGAGCATTGTTAATATTATCTACAACTAAGATTCTACCAAGTAAATACTTAGCAAGGTTCTCATATTCAAAGGAAACTCTAACTAAGTTAGAAGCTACGCCAATAACGCCCTCTTCCTTAATGCAATTATCCTTTTCAAGGGTTTCTCTTGCCTTAATAGCGTTTAATGGTAAAAATGTAGCTCTACCCAAACGGTTTTCTTTTAAGTGAGCAATCAAGTCTTTAGCAGTATCTTCCTTGTCTGTAACGATATTCTGAATAGTTCCGCCAAGGGCTGTTTCAATTGCTACTTCATAAGAACGCTCAACCTTAATAATATCTGCAATAACACCAAGAATACCTGGCTTCGTATCCTTAAGCTTCATGATTTCACGAATTGAGTTACCGTAACCATCATAACGCTCAGTAATATTAATTAAGGATTCCAGTCTTGATTTCTCTCTATGATATTTACTAGTTAATTTTTCAATTTGAAGATTTAAATCTGTGTTAGCATTTTTAATATTAGTAATTTCTTCATTATTCTTAACTAATTTATCGTTTAATTCATTATATTCTTCATCCACTGATAAAAGCTCGTTAGAATAAGAATCAATAAGCTTTTTCTGGCTAGCTTCATCAGACTTATCTTTAATTACCTTACTTGAAAGCTCTGCCTTTTTAATGCTTAAGTTCTCAAGCATAGTAACGTACTTCTGATTCTCAGCATTAATAGATGACTTCTCATTTAATGCATCCATAATAGACTGGTTCTTCTCATCAATCTTAGTCTCTACAGAAGAAATCTTTTCCTTAATTTCCTCGCTTTGCTTGTTGATCTCTTCTAGTCTATCATCGTGGCCTGTCATATCATTTTTAATAGCCTGATAATCAGCTTCAGCTTTAGCTATTTCTTCGTTTTTTGATGTAATCTCCTCAGTGATCTTTGTAAGTCTTTCTGAGTGAAGTTCGTTATTGTTATTGAAAGTCTTAATCTGCTCGCTATAGACATTAATTGTGCCCTCAAGCTTTTGCTTTTCAAGTTCTGTCTCAGACTTAGTATTATTAGTTTCTTCAATCTGAGCATTAATTGCCTCTAACTGACTTTCAGCCTGCTCATATTCTGACTTAATTGTTTCGTATTCGCCATTGGCCTTTGAAAGGTCACCATCAGCAATGGAAATCTTCTCATCTAAGGCAGCTAAATCATTACGGATTCTGTCTGTCTCTAAGAGGAAGGCATTGACATCGTAATTCTTTAAATCAGTCTTTAAATTAAGGTATTCCTTAGCCTTATCAGACTGCACCTTTAAAGGTCCTACCTGCTTTTCAAGCTCAGATAAAATATCATTAACTCTGACTAAATTAGCTCTCTCACTTTCAAGCTTCTTAATTGCGGCAGCTTTTCTTCTCTTAAACTTTACAATACCTGCTGCTTCATCAAATAGTTCTCTTCTTTCCTCAGGCTTACCAGAAAGGATCTTATCAATCTGACCCTGTCCGATAATTGAGTAGCCTTCTTTACCAATACCTGTATCATAAAAAAGTTCAGTAACATCCTTTAATCTACACGCATTACCATTAATTAGATATTCGCTCTCGCCAGATCTATAAACTCGTCTGCTTACAGTTACTTCATCATAATCAACTGCTAGTGCATGATCTGAATTATCAAGCGTAATTGATACATACGCAAAGCCCACAGGCTTTCTGTTTTGTGTTCCAGCAAAGATAACATCTTCCATCTTAGAACCACGAAGTTGCTTTGCAGATTGTTCACCAAGAACCCATCTTACAGCATCGGCAACATTACTTTTACCAGAACCATTAGGCCCTACAATACCAGTAATACCGTTATCAAAATCAAAAACGATTTTATTGGCAAAGGACTTAAATCCTTGTACCTCAATACTCTTTAAATACATAAAATCTCCCTTTAGTTACTTTAATACATCTTTAATTTCTATCCCTTTATTTTTAAGCTCTACTAAAGCTTTATAGGCGGCGTTAGCCTGAGCATTCTTCTTATTGTGTCCGCTTCCTTCAATCTCAATTAAGCCCTCTACTTTAACTTCCACAACAAAAGTCTTATTATGCTCTGGTCCTTCTTCTCTAATTAGAGAATAGCTAACCTCTTTACCCATTCCTTGAACAACTTCCTGTAGAATGGTCTTGCTATCAAAAAAGAGTTGTTTATTGTCTAAGTCATTTAAAATAAATTTAAGGACAAACTCTTTTGCATTAGCAAAATCACTATCAAGATAAATAGCACCAATTAAAGCCTCAAGTGCATCTGAAACAATAGAGTCTCTTCTTCTACCGCCTGTAAGTTCTTCACCCTTACCAAGCTTAATAAATTCCTCAAAACCAAATTCTCTAGCGCAAAGTGCAAGAGTTGGCTCACAAACAATACTTGCACGAAGTCTAGTCATCTTACCTTCATTCATTGTGAATTTTTTGAAAATGTAGTCACTGCTTGATAGTTCCAAAACAGCATCGCCTAAAAATTCAAGTCTTTCATTATCCTTAATCTTAAGCTGTTTCTTTTCATTGGCATATGAACTATGAGTAAGTGCATTCTCTAGTAATGAGATATCTTTGAACTTATAGCCAATAATATCCATTAATTCATTCAGATTAGTATTCATAAATTCATCTTCCTTTTTATATTTTTACAAATAAATAAGACTACTTACTTAAACAAATAAGTAGTCCTATATTAAATCATATAAAGTTATTATTTAGTTGCGTTCTTAATTGCTTCTACTGCATCTGCAACAGTTGAAATCTGTTCTGCTGCGTCTTCAGGGATTTCAATATCAAATTCTTCTTCAATTCCCATAATGATCTGAAAAACATCTAATGAATCAGCGCCTAAATCATCGATAAATGTTGTATCAAGATTAATCTTGTCAACGTCTACATTAAGTACATCAGCAATAATTTTCTGTAATTTCTCGAATTCCATAGTATTAACATCCTTTCAAAATAAAAATCCCTCTATTAGCATCATACATGCTATAAAGCTTTGCCAAAATGCTTAGTCATTAGCTGTTGGCATATTCTCTAATGACTTTACAATCTTATCATTAATATTCATTTTTGTAAACTTAACACACTGAAGAATTGAGTTCCTAATTTCAGTAGATTTAGCGTTTCCGTGAGTCTTAACAACTAGACCATTTAAGCCTACTAAAGGTGCTCCTCCGTACTGGCTAGCATCCATAGTTTTTAACTCTTCCTTAAGCTTATTCTTAATTAAGAGAGCACCAATTTTAGTCTTAAGACTAGACATTAAAACACCCTTAATTTTCTTAAGTAAGCCACCGCCAAGACCTTCATAGAGCTTTAAGATTACATTACCTACAAAGGCGTCACAGACTACTACATCTGCTCCACCATTAGGAATTTCTCTAGCTTCAATACTTCCAATAAAGTTAATGTCATCGCAAGCCTTAAGAAGTGGAAATGTCTCCTTGACTAACTGGTTACCCTTCTCTTCTTCTAAACCTACGTTAACAATAGCTACTCTAGGATTCTTAACACCTACTACATTCTCCATGTAAATAGAGCCCATCTTAGCCCACTGAACAAGGAAATCCGGTCTAGAATCTACGTTAGCACCTGCATCTGCAAGTAAGAAAACACCATTCATAGTTGGTACAAGTGGTGACATAGGAGGTCTTTGAACGCCCTTTAATCTACCTACAATAGTTTGTCCACCAACAAGAATAGCACCTGAACTACCAGCTGAAACAAAAGCGTCAGCCTTCTTTTCCTTAACCATATATAAAGCCTTAACTAAAGAAGAATCCTTCTTTCTTCTAACGGCCATAACAGGTGGTTCACCTGTTTCAATAACTTCACTAGCAGCTACTACTTCAAGCTGATCCTTGTTATATTTATAATTTGCAAGCTCCTTATTAATAACATCCTCTAGTCCAACTAGATATACAAATGTGTCACTATCGGCATTAATTGCTTCTATAGCTCCCTTTACTGTTTCCTTTGGAGCATTATCTCCACCCATAGCATCTAAAGCGACTTTAATCATATTCTCCTCCGAATTTATTTTTAAACTTTATTAAAAGTACCACGAAAACGCGCATTTTTCAAGTCTTTTAGAGTTTTTTAACAAACAAAAAAAGAGCCCTATAAAAGGACTCTTTATAAAAATTAAGCTCTAGAATTAAGCTTCAACTTCGATAATCTGCTTCTTGTTGTAAGAACCACAAGCCTTGCAAACTCTATGAGGGAGCATTAAAGCACCACACTTTGAACACTTAACAAGATTAGGAGCGCTCATCTTCCAATTAGCTCTTCTCTTATCTCTTCTAGCCTTAGATGATTTATTCTTTGGACAAATTGACATACTATTACACCTCCTTAAACTCATTTAAAATATCTTTGAAAACAGACATTCTTGGATCCAGAACATCGCGGTCACACCCGCATTCCTTAATATTAAGATTAGTACCACATTTTAAGCATAAGCCCTTGCAGTCTTCCTTACATAAAGTCTTGCCTGGCATGGAAACAAGCAATTCGCTAAATAATAATTTATCCGCGTCGAGGTTGTATCCATCAATGTAGTCTTTTTCTATCTGAGTCTCTTCTTCCGAAGCGTCATCAGCAAAATCAACTATCTCATCAATAACTAAATCCACCTTAGTATCAACAGCTGTTAAACATCTGTCACAAGGAATTGATAAAGTTACATCTGTTACTGCCTTAATAGAAATCTTGTTAGTTCCTATCTTGTTAATAGTAACATCAAATGGTGCCTTCTTAACTATTGGATAGTCAAATAGACCATTATTAAATGTATCCGCTTCAAGGGAAACATTTTTAGTTAAATCTTGAGATGAACCGGATAAAAGTTCTCTTAAATCAATTAGCATACATAATCTCCTATCGAAACCTTTAATACTTAGTTACGACCCGATCCTATATACTAGGCGTGAAGGGAAATAACTTGCCTTTTCACACTTTGTCAATTATACGCACATGTTTTGTTTTTGTCAACAACATTTTCTAAAATGTAAAGTAAAATTACTTTACAGCTTAAAATTTAATAGTTATAAGACAATTACTTAACTAATGCTAATGTATCTCTAGCGATTGCTAATTCTTCGTTAGTAGGTAATACTACTACCTTAACCTTAGAATCTGCTGTAGAAATCATCTTTGTTTCGCCAACTGCTGCTTCGTTAGCTGCATCATCAACTTCAATACCTAAGTAGTTGAAGTAGCTTAAGATCATCTTACGGATTCTAGCGTTGTTCTCACCAACACCAGCTGTAAATGCGATAGCATCTACACCGTTCATAGCTGCTACATAAGAACCGATGTACTTAGCAACTCTGTAAGCATAAGCATCTAATGTATCCTTAGCAATCTGGTTACCCTTATCAACTTCTGCGATTAAGTCACGGAAATCTGAAGAGATACCTGACATACCTAAGATACCAGACTTCTTATTAAGAACGTTTAACATCTCAGAGATTGTCATATTCTCATGGTTGCAAAGGTATTCAAGGATAGCTGGATCAAGATCACCAGAACGTGTACCCATGATTAAACCTTCAAGTGGAGTAAGACCCATTGAAGTATCAACACACTTACCACCGATTGATGCAGAGATTGAAGCACCATTACCTAAGTGGCAAACGATAACCTTAGCGTTGTCCTTATTGAGGCCTGCAAACTTAATTGTTTCACCAGAAACGAACATATGAGATGTTCCGTGGAAACCGTATCTTCTTACATGATACTTCTCATAGTATTCTCTTGGAATAGCGTAAAGGTAAGCCTTTGGCTCCATTGTTCCACCAAATGCTGTATCCCAAACTGCGATATTCTTCTTACCAGGCATAGCAGCTTCAACAGCTTCGATACCGATTAAGTTAGCTGGGTTATGAAGAGGTCCTAAATCGAAGCACTCCTTAATAACTCTCTTAACATCTTCAGTTACAAGGCAAGACTCCTTGTAAGCTTCACCAGCGTGAAGTACTCTATGACCTACAGCGCCGATTTCGTCTGTTGACTTAATTACACCGTGTTCTGGATCTACTAAAGCGTCAAGAACTAACTTAACAGCGATGTTATGATCCTTCATAGGTGTTTCTACTACATACTTATCCTTACCTGTTGGCTTATGTGTAAGGATTGAACCTTCGATACCAATTCTTTCAACAAGACCCTTAGCGATAACGCTTTCGTCGTCCATGTTGATTAACTGATACTTAAGTGATGAACTACCACAGTTTAAAACTAAAATATTCATTGATAATCTCCTTGTTTAAAAAATTATTTATAACTTAACTAATCACCGGAGGCAATGTAAAACTCCCGGTGATCAGTTTTTATTAAGTAATATCTTAAAAATCTAGTTAATTAAAATAAGACTAAATCTAGATTAGTTGGCAGCATTCTGAGCCTGAACAGCTGTTAAAGCTACTGTACCAACGATATCTTCTGCATAACAACCTCTTGAAAGATCGTTAACTGGAAGTGAAAGACCCTGTAAGATAGGACCGTAAGCACCAGCCTTAGCAAGTCTCTGAACTAACTTATAACCGATGTTACCAGCTTCAAGTGAAGGGAATACTAATGTGTTAGCATGACCAGCAACCTTAGAACCTGGAGCCTTTAATTCACCAACTTCTGGAACTAATGCAGCATCTAACTGTAATTCACCATCAAGTGTAAGTTCTGGGTACTTCTCATGAGCGATTGCAACAGCGTTAGCAACCTTATCTACATTGTCATGCTTAGCAGAACCCTTTGTAGAGAATGAAAGCATAGCAACCTTAGCTTCCTTACCAACAAATGTTTCAAATGATTCAGCAGATAACTTTGCGATTTCAGCTAACTTTTCAGAATCAACATCTGGGTTAACAGCACAGTCAGCGAATACGAATAAACCGTTTTCACCAAGTTCGCAGTTAGGAACTTCCATAAGGAAGAAACCAGAAACTGAAGAGATACCTGGCTTAGTCTTTAATAACTGAAGAGCTGGTCTGATTGTGTTACCTGTTGAGTGGCAAGCACCTGAAACAGCACCATCAGCATCTCCACACTTACACATAAGGCATGCATAGTACATGTAATCCTTTTCCATCATTTCTTTAGCCTGCTCTGGAGTAACACCCTTCTTAGCTCTTAATTCAACAAACTTGTCGATGTACTTCTGCTTGTTAGGATCGTTGAAAGGATCAACGATAGTTGCACCTGTAATATCATATCCTTCACTGTTAGCAGCGATTTCTTCCTTAGTACCGATAATGATTAAGTTAGCGATACCTTCCTTTAAAATCTGCTCTGCAGCAGCAAATGTTCTCTTATCCATAGATTCAGGTAAAACGATAGTCTTCTTATCAGCTTTAGCCTTTGCTTTAATTTCGTCAATAAATGCCATGATTACTGACTCCTCCTTAGATTATTTTGTTTTTTTAATATTAGTTCGATGATTTCCAGTTTCAAAAACACTTCGAACACTAGTAAAAATTATACGACTTTTCCTTTTTGAATACAAGAAAATATTTTAACATTATCTCTTTAAAAGCACGATTTTGACATGTTTTAGAAAAAATAATATTATTAACTTGTAATTTTATATAAATTTAACAAGAGGTTTAATTATGACTATAGGAATAGTTGCAGAATTTAATCCCTTCCACAACGGACACAAGTATTTGCTTGACTCAATCAAGGCTAAATACCCAGAGACAAGCCTCATTGTTTCCATGAGTGGCGATTATGTCCAAAGAGGCGAGGGAGCAATTATAGATAAATATAAAAGAACGAGTATGGCTTTATCTGAAAATGTAAATCTCATCCTTCAGATAGCAACTAAATTTTCCTTATCAAGCGCAAGCTACTTTGCCTTTGCAGCCGTTAACAGTCTCATAAAGCTGGGAGCTAATAAGATAATCTTTGGCATGGAGTCTGATAATATTGAAAATCTAGTAAAGATCGCTAACCTACTAAACGACGAAAGTCCAGAATTTAGTGAAAGCATCAAGTCCTTTATTAATGAAGGCTACTCCTACCCTAAGGCTAGAATGCTTGCCCTCTCTTCTATTTATGGGGAGAATTTGGCAAAGGAAACAACTAAGTCCAACAATGTGCTTGCTATTGAATATATTAGACAGATTTTAAAATATAACAAAAAACATAAGGCCAACATAAGCTTTGAAGGCATAAAACGCCTTGGCCAAGACTTTAATGATGAAGAAATAAAAGAAAATCTTACAAGCGCCACAGCTATTAGAAATTCTTTGTATAAAAAAGACATAGAAATAATCAAAGGTCACACAAATGAATTTACTTATAATATCTTAGAAGATAGCTTTAATAAGAACGAACTAATCTTTATTGATGACTTTAGTGACCTTCTTTATTTTAAGCTCTTAGACCTTTGCAAATATAACAAAGACGAGGCTATAAAAACTTTAGTAGAATTCAACGACCTATCAGAATTTTTAGCAGCCTCTATCTATACGAAGTTTATAAACTGGAATAGAGCCTTTAAAATCAGTGATTTTATAGATGCTCTAAAATCAAAAACCTACACTTACTCTCGCATCTCCCGCTGTCTTTTTTGCATAATTTTAGGAATAAAAAAGACAGATATAAAGGAAGAATTAGCTTTTATTAAAGTGTTAGGCTTTGATAAAAAAGGACAAGCCCTACTATCTAGCGTAAAGAAGGACTTAGATATAGAACTAATAACTAAGAACTCTAAGGGAAAAGAAAATAAAGAATTTTTGGAAGAAATGTATATGTCTGATTTGTACAATAATGTGCTAGGAAGGAAGACAGGAAAGATTCCAGAAAGAGAGATTAAGAAGGCAATTGTGAAGGAAAACTAAATAGGGAGTTTTACTAATGGGATGAGTTATCTCAGCCGCTAAGGGGAGAAGGACGGACATTGCAGTGAAGCTACGAAGTTCTCAAAGACCCGCTCCCGCTAAGCTAGCTGCCTAGCTGTACTAAGAAAGTCCAGCCCCCTAAAGGGGACGTCCTTTTAAGTGCAGAGGCAGCTAGAATTGTCTTTTCGAACTTGTATCTCCACTTACATTGTGCATCACCCCCGCGGATGAAGATACCCCATGCGATAATTCTCGCCAATTCTATCGGCAATTAAAGCCGTTTTATATCTATAAAGTTTCATCTTATTGTCTGGTTTGTTGTAAGGTAAATGGAAGCGCAGACATAAATTCGAAAAGACAATTCTAATTGCTTCGGCACTTTAAAAGGGATGGGTTATAACCCATCCCTTTTATTAGTACCGCTAAGCAATTAGCTTAGTGAAAACGTGTCTTTGAGAATTTGATGGCTGTGCTGCAATGTACGTTAGTCACACAAACATAACAGCAAGCATCAAACTATATAATATTGTCGATTTAATTTGCGATTGTAATCTAGTGTACGTCTTTGAGAATTTGATGGCTGCGCTGCAATGTAAGTTAGTCACACAAATATAACAGCAAGCATCAAACTATATTATTTAATAACTGATTTAATACACCTAGTTCTTAAAACTATGAATAGGCGCTGGAATTCTACCTTTTCTATTCACAAACGCAGAACAATCAAACTGATTTACTGGCATAATTGGTGCGTATCCAAGTAATCCACCAAATTCAACTGTCTCTCCAAGTCCCTTTCCTTCAACAGGAATAACTCTTACAGCAGTTGTCTTCTGGTTGATCATACCAATAGCTGCCTCATCTGCGATGATACCTGAGATTGTTGTAGCCTTAGTATCACCAGGAATGGCAATCATATCAAGACCTACTGAACAAACACAAGTCATAGCCTCAAGCTTTTCAATTGTAAGGCAACCAGCCTCAACAGAATCAATCATACCCTGATCTTCTGAAACAGGAATGAAGGCACCTGATAAACCACCAACGTAAGAAGAAGCCATAACGCCACCCTTCTTAACCTGGTCATTTAAAAGGGCAAGAGCTGCTGTTGTACCAGGAGCACCGGCTCTTTCAAGTCCGATTTCTTCTAAAATATCTGCAACTGAATCGCCGATTGCTGGAGTTGGAGCAAGTGAAAGGTCGATGATACCAAAAGGTACACCAAGACGCTTAGAAGCTTCTTGAGCTACTAACTGACCTACTCTAGTAATCTTAAAGGCAGTCTTCTTTATAGTTTCGCAAAGAACCTCAAAGCTCTCACCACGTACTGATTCGAGAGCATATTTTACAACACCTGGACCAGAAACACCTACGTTAATGATTGCGTCGTCTTCTGTTACACCGTGGAAAGCTCCAGCCATAAATGGATTATCATCAGGTGCATTACATAAAACAACTAACTTAGCACAACCAATAGAGTCGTTGTCCTTTGTCAAATGTGCTGTTTCCTTTACAATTTCGCCCATAAGCTTAACTGCATCCATATTGATACCAGTCTTTGTTGATCCAACATTTACAGAAGCACAAATAAGTTCTGTTTCCTTTAAAGCCTTTGGGATTGAACGAATGAGTAACTCATCAGAACGAGTCATACCCTTTGAAACTACTGCTGAATAACCACCGATAAAGTTAACACCAACTGTGTGTGCAGCCTTATCAAGAGTCTTTGCGATTTCAACATAGTCATCACTTGTCTTACAACAAGCACCACCAACTAAAGAAATTGGTGTGATAGAAATTCTTTTATTAACAATAGGGACACCGAATTCCCTAGCAATGTCTTCACCAGTCTTTACTAAGTCCTTAGCAAGAGTTGTAATTTTATTGTAAATATTATCACATGTAGACTTAAGGTCTGGACTTGCACATTCAAGCAAGTTAATACCCATTGTAATAGTTCTTACATCAAGGTTTTCCTTCTCAACCATCTTATTAGTCTCAGTGACTTCCATAATATTAATCATAGTTTTCTCCTATATTATCAGAGTTTTTATGTGTTTTGAAAAATCGAATTAGATTCTATGCATCATGTCGAAGATTTCTTCCTTCTGGCACTTAATAGAAACGCCGATACCTTCGCCAAGCTTGTCTAAATTCTCTAAAATTTCATCATAGCTCTTAGTTGTATTAGCAATATCAACGATCATCATCATGTTAAAATAACCTGAAACGATAGTCTGTGAAATATCTAAGATATTGATCTTAGACTCAGCTAAATAAGTACATACCTTTGCTATAATTCCAACTGTATCTTTTCCTACAACTGTAATTACACACTTCTTCATATAATCATTCTCCTTAAAATTAAACACTTGCAAATTGCAAGCTTTATCCCTCTAAAGATACTCTATTTCTGAATGTATGTCAATTTTAAGATAAGCAAAAAGCTTCCAAAACCCCGCATAATTGCAAGATTTCGGAAGCTTAAATTTTTATTCTTTTTGAAAATGTTACTTTAAAGCACATTTAACATGTAACATTAAATCAAATGCAACATTTAATTACATATAAGCTTAAATCACATTTAACATTGAAGTTTCAAATCTCTTTGCCACCTCAATTTCAAAATCACTGGCCTTATAGTCATTTTCTGACTGGTCAATTTCTAATTTTACAGTTTCATAGGCTAGCTTTTCGTAGTTATTATCCTTACTTAAGTGGCCAAGAATTACCTTCTTTAAATTAGGATGTAAAACCTTACTAATTAGCTGTCCTGAAGATTCATTACATAAATGTCCCTTATTTCCTAAGATTCTTTGCTTAAGATAATATGGGTAACTACCTACCTGAAGTAGATTTATGTCATGATTAGCCTCTACATATAAAATGTCCGATTCTTTCAAATTCTCAACTGTATAGTCATCATAACAACCAAGGTCTGTACAAACAGAAACCTTCTTATTTGCATTAGTAATGCTGTAAGCACAAGGCTCGTTAGCATCGTGTGAAATTGCAAAAGGTCTAATAACTAAATCGTTAAGGTAAAAGGGAATGTCAACGCCGATTCTATTAAGTATGCCCTCAGGCATATCTCCTAAACCAGCCTCTAATATTCCATCAATTGTACCTTGGGTTGCATAAATTGGAATAGCCTCTTTTCGACTTATAACTCCAATACCCTTAATGTGGTCACTGTGCTCATGTGTTACGAATATTGCAGATAAATCTTTAACTGAAAGGTCGATTTTATTCAAACCCTCTTCAATTTTTTTACGACTAACTCCTGCATCAATTAAAATATGCGTATTATCAGAGCCAACGTAGACGCAGTTTCCACTGCTGCCACTTGCGATTGGCATCATTCTCATTGTGTTATATCCTCCCAATAAAGGTCAATCTTATCTCCTTCCTTTAGAGGAGCTGTGTATTCACCCTTATTTCCATTTTGTTTTAGAACTACGACTCCCTTTGGCTTAGACAAATCAAATTCGTAGAACTGAAATAAGTCTACCAAAATGTAGTCGCTTTTCCCAGATAATTTTACAGGTTCATTATTTACAAAAATTGTGATACCCTTAGTCATTTTATTTGGAATGTCTGACTTTTTCTCAACCACAACCATGTCTGCTGCCACCTGCGCCAATTCTTCCTGATTTCCAGGCTTGGCAATATTTTCTGAAAATGTATTGCTTTTTATAATTTCATTCATGAACTTGTTATTTGAAATCTTATTCTTTTTAGTAAAGGAAGCACTCATCTTACCAATGCTTGATTCATCGATATTTTTAAGGTCAATGCTTTTTTGGGCCTCTTCCTTTAACTTCTTTTCTTCTTCAAGTATAGCCTTCTTTCTGCCACGCTCCTTAGCCTTTTCTAGTTCTTCTAAGTCTTCCTCATAATTTTCCACCTCTAAGCCATTTGTTAGGGTTAGATACTTATTGTCAGGATTTGATGCATTTTCATTACTCTTAATGTAACTTGAGGCTGTAATAGAATCACCGGAATAAATCTTAGTAATAGGATTAGCTTCCTCGCCGTTTACAAAGATTTCGTTATCAAGGGCTTTCATGCCAAGGCAGTCACAAAGCTGCTTAACAGTATAATAGTTTTCAACTCTTAAATGATCTCCCTCTAAAATGTCGTAATCTTCAGGCTTTGTCTCGCCATTTACATAGACAATCTTTGGAAGTTCAAGTAGCTCACCGTTAAGAGTTAACTTAACTGGGCTTGAGAGCTCCTCTAGCTTATTAAGTGTAAGGTTTGCATCCTCACCGGCAGTTGAATTCTTAATTTCAATCTTTGCATTTTGACCAATCTTAGAATTTAGGTTAGCAGGCTTGCCATTTAGCTTAATTATAGCGCCTTCGCCAGATTTACCCTTAACCTGTCTTTGAACGCCATTAATTGAGAAACTAAGGGCCTTACCACGTTTAGGGAATACATCGCTATTAGAATAACCAATCTGAACAAGGGCATCGCTAATTGTTAGGTGGTTGTTGTCATAGAGCTTAACCCTTGACTCGTTTACGCTAACAAAGACGAAGTTGTTCTTCTGGTTATAGAAATTAGTGCAAATTCCGATTGGTGTTACATAAAGGGAATCCTTCTGGAAAGAAACCGCGCTAAAATCCACGCTTTCAAGTACATCTGCCCCACGAACTGCAACTCTCTCCTTTGGAAGACCAAGCTCCTTAGCAAGAGTTTGTGTGTAGCCAGACATTTTGCCACCGCCACCAACTACAAAGACGGCGTTACAGCTCTTGCCTCCATTAAGCTCTTTAATGCGACTTGCTGTTTCCTTAGCCATCTCACCAATTGGCTCTGAGGCAACTTTATTAATATCTGAAACATTGATTTTTTGCTCAATGCCCATGACGTCTTTAAATTTCACCTGTCCCTTTGGCTTAGAGCTTGCAATCATCTTAATCTGCTCTGCAGTTTTAAAGTCTACAAGATAGTGTCTTGCAATGGCTTCAGTGATTTCATCTCCTGCCACAGGAATCATGCCAAAGGCAATAATGCTGCCATCCTTAGTAAGGCAAATATCGGAAGTTCCAGCTCCCACATCCACCAAACCTAGATTAAGCAGTCTAAAGTTTTCTGGTACCGCAATATTAATAGCTGCAATAGGTTCTAGAGTAAGGCTAGCCACCTTTAGGTCA
>JAEEGI010002703.1_pt1 | contig 43045 bp, 42 predicted proteins | sample 8958751 | NCBI WGS metagenome assembly JAEEGI01 (sample SAMN16246545, study PRJNA631951) | gut metagenome | biome: gut microbiome; feature: rumen; material: KS-attached | host: Bos | place: Iran: Karaj | collected 2018-10 | reverse complement strand
ACAGAAGAGGGCGAGAAGCTCAAAGAGCAAGCTGTGTGCATCCCTAGCAAGATTGGCTCTTGTGTAAATCTTACTGCAAAAGATGCAGAAGTATTGTATACACTTTTATATAAGATTATTGGAAATGTAAGATAAAATTTATTGATTTTACCCCCTTGGGGGGATATAATAAGTTTCGGCTTAAGTGTGCGTTTTTATCGTTTTTAAATTTTTTTGTCTTTCTAAGTGAAAAAATTAACGAAAACGCACATTATTTTTGGAGGTTTTTATGAGTTCTCATACCCATAATCATCACCATCACCATGATCCAGCTCATACCAAAGTAATTATTAACAGGCTATCCAAGGCTATCGGACACCTTGAATCTGTTAAGAAGATGGTGGAGGACGACAGGGATTGCGCAGAGGTTCTGATTCAGCTGTCAGCTGTAAAATCTGCGATCAATAACTGCGGTAAGGAGATTCTCAAGGAGCACATTGCTCACTGCATTGTCCATGCAGTAGAAGATGGTGATGAGGAAGCTATCATTGAATTAAATGAGGCTATCGACAAATTTATGAAAAATTCATGAGAGATCATGAAATTATTGTGTGAAAGGGGCGTAACACCTTGGCTATTCCAAACTTAGTTAATTTTCTTATTTTATTTCCTTTCTTAATGGCAATAGTAATATTCTGTCTCAAGAAGGCTAGTCCTTTGAGAAGCGCCGTAATCATGATTGGTGGTTTTACTATCATGGCTGTGGCTATTTACGTTGCTGTAAATGTATTAATGTCCGGTGATACATCACAGTTTATGTATCTTGAGGAGGCACATGCAGCTGACACTGTAATTATTTGCGGCGAAATATTCCTTATGTGTCTCGTTTGTTTCCTTAGTATCAAATATAAAAAATACTATGCAATTCTTATTTCAATGGCTGGTACACTTCCAGTTCTTTGGATGGATCTTACTGGTAAGGCAGTAGAGGGTAATACTCATTTCCGCATCGATACATTCGCTGCAGTTATGTACCTCATTGTAGGTATCGTAGGTATCCTTATCTGTATCTATGCTTCTGGTTATATGAAGGATTATCATCATCATCATACAGATGTTGTTGATCGTTCCAACTATTTCCTTGCACTTATGTTCGTATTCCTTGGAGCTATGTTCGGACTTATTTCTTCCGACAGCCTTTCATGGATCTATTTCTTCTGGGAGATCACAAGCGTATGTTCATTCCTTATGATTGGATATACCAGAACTCAGGAAGCTGTAGACAATTCATTCAGAGCTCTTTGGATGAACCTTCTTGGTGGTTGCGGATTTGCAGCTGGTCTTATGTACAGCAATATGGCTCTTGGCATTTCTAACCTCAGCCAGGTTACAAGTGCAGAGGCTTCCAAAGTTATCATGATTCCTGTTACATTATTTGCTTTTGCAGCTCTTACAAAGAGTGCACAGTTCCCATTCTCAAGATGGCTTCTTGGTGCCATGGTTGCACCTACACCTTCAAGTGCACTTCTTCACTCAGCTACAATGGTTAAGATTGGTGTGTATATGCTGATCAGACTTGCTCCTGTAATGGAGGGAACTCTTACAGGCGTCATGATCACAGTCATTGGTGGATTTACATTCTTTGCAGCATCACTTCTTGCAATTACAGTTAGTGATGGTAAGAAGGTACTTGCTTATTCCACTATTTCTAACCTTGGTCTTATTACAGCCTGCGCTGGCACTGGTACAACAGAAGGTGTTTGGGCTGCAGTAATGCTTGTATTGTTCCATGCTGTATCTAAGTCACTTCTGTTCCAGACAGTTGGTGATATTGAGAACTGTATGCACAGCCGTGATATCGAGGATATGCACGGACTTATCATCAAGCTTCCAAGACTTGCATTTATCATGATCATCGGTATCTGCGGTATGTTCATGGCACCATTTGGTATGCTTGTTTCTAAGTGGGCAGCTCTTAAGTCATTCGTGGATTCAGGTTCTGTATGGCTTGTTCTGTTCCTTGTATTTGGTTCAGGCTCAACACTTTTCTATTGGGCTAAGTGGCTCGGTAAGATCTGTACTGTAATTCATCAGTCTTTCGAGCTTGAAGATATTACACCTAAGAGTGAGATGGTTTCTATTTTCCCTCTTACTGCAATGATCGTTGTTATGTGCTTTGCATTCCCATGGATGTCAGGACATATGATCCAGCCTATTCTTGATGAGGCTTTCCATACTAATATTCCTGATGTTATCGGTGGCGGAGATGTTATCATCATGATGATCATGGTAACAATGATCTTTATGATTCCTATCGGAGCAAGATTCTTATCAATTGGTAAGAACTCCAAGATGACTATGTCTTATGTAGCCGGTGTAAATGCTGGTGATGACAGACATTATATCGATTCTTTCGGCAAAGAGAGAGCGCTTTACATGTCCAACTGGTACATGGATGACTTCTTTGGTGAGAAGAAGCTTCTTTGGCCATGTATCTGGATCTCAACAGTTCTTGTGCTCGTTATGCTTATTGTTGTAGTTGGAGGTGCTATCTAATGAATGTTTGGATGATCGTAAAAGCTATAATTTATATTCTTTTGGCACCTGTTATTGGAGGTCTTATGTCCGGATTGGACAGAGTTTTCGCTGCTCGTATGCAGGGAAGACAGGGCCCACCAGTTGTTCAGCCATTTTTTGATGTTAATAAGCTACTTCACAAGCAGACAACTGTTGTTAACAGTATTCAGGTTCTGTTTGTAACTGTATATCTTATTTTCACTATCTTCACAGGAACATTGTTCTTTGCTGGTGGTGATATGCTTCTTGTTTTCTTCGCGCTGTCTATGTCAGAGGTTATGCTCGTTCTCGCGGCATTCTCTACAAATGGTCCTTACAGTATCATGGGCGCACAGCGTGAGTTGCTTCAGATGATGTGTTATGAGCCAATGACTCTTCTTGTTGCTATTGGTTTCTACTATGCAAACGGAAGCTTCATGGTTGATGAGCTTATTCATGCAGACATTCCTGCAATTGCTCAGATTCCTGGATTCTTCATCGGCTTTGTATTTATTCTTATCATCAAGCTTAGAAAGTCACCTTTCGACCTTAGTACATCACACCATATGCACCAGGAGATGGTTAAGGGACTTACAACAGATCTTTCAGGTAGTAACCTTGCTCTTGTTGAAATAGCAGAGTGGTACGACCTTGTACTTATGCTCGGTATCGTAGGAATGTTCTTTGTTACAAGCAATCCTATCAGCTATGTATGGGCAGTTATCGCATGTGCAGTTGTATTTTTCCTGGAAACACTTATTGATAACCTGTTCCCACGAGTTAAATACAAAACAATGCTTATTGTTACATGGAGTGTGATTCTTGTATTTGCAGGAACTAATCTGTTAATTCTGAACGTATTGAAATAATATGTGTAAAATGAAGGGAATGGAAGATCAATGAATATTTCTAAATCACCATGGGTGTTACATTATGACGGTTCCAGCTGTAATGGCTGTGATATAGAAGTTCTTGCCACAATGACTCCACTTTATGACGTAGAGCGTTTTGGCATTATCAATACTGGTAATCCCAAGCATGCAGATGTACTGCTCCTTACAGGCGGTGTAAATGCTCAGACAGCTCCTGTAATCAGACAGCTCTACAACATGATGCCTGATCCTAAGGTTGTTGTTGCATGTGGTATCTGCGCTTGTGATGGCGGTATTTTTAAGGAGTGCTACAACATTCTGGGCGGCGCCGACAAGGTTGTTCCTGTAGACGTATATGTTCCAGGCTGTGCTGTAAGACCTGAGGCTCTTATCGAGGGCGTTGTTAAGGCTGTAGGCATTCTTGAAGAGAAGAGAAAGAAGTTAAAAGAGTCTATGAAGGCTGGCTACTGTACTGTTGATTACAGCAAGATGGCTGTTCATATGACTGCTGATGATTATGATCCTAGTACTCAGTATGATGCTGTTCTTACAGAGGAAGCTCTCAGACAGCAGGCTGAAGAGAAGATCAAGGCTAGTGCTAAGCCAGTAGCTCCTGCAGCTAAGCCTGCAGCTCCAGCTCCTAAGGCTCCAGCGCCTGCAGCTGCTGCACCAGCTGCAAATAATGATGTGAAAGGAGAAAACGGCTGATGAATACAGAATTTATAACTGTTAATCCTGAGAGCATTATTGATGAGTCCCAGAAGCTCAAATTCCAGGGCTATCATCTTATGCAGCAGTGCGCTACACGTATTCCTGATGCTTACGAACTTATATATTCATTTGGTAAGGACCTTGAGGTTAAACAGCTCAAGATAACTCTTCCAGAGGATCAGGAGATTTCCAGTATTACAAGCATCTATCCTTGTGCTTTTATCTATGAGAATGAGATGCACGATCTGTTCGGAGTACAGATCAAGATGATCAATATTGACTTTGAAGGTAAGCTCTATCGTACAGCGATTGAGACACCATTTAAATAATTGGAGGAACCAAAAATGTCTACAAGAAGTGTAATTCCATTTGGACCCCAGCATCCGGTTCTTCCGGAACCAATTCACCTTGACCTTGTTATGGAAGATGAGAAGGTAGTAGAAGCTATTCCTTCTATTGGATTCATCCACAGAGGTCTTGAGAAGCTGGTTGATAAAAAAGATTTTAATGAAATGGTATATGTTGCTGAGCGTATCTGCGGTATCTGCTCACTTGGTCACGGCCTTGGTTATTCAGAGGCTGTTGAGCACATCATGGATATCGAAGTACCTGCTAGAGCAAGATTCCTTAGAACAATCTGGTCAGAGCTTTCCAGAGTACATTCACATCTTCTCTGGCTCGGACTTTTAGCTGATGCTTTCGGATTTGAGTCTCTTTATATGGATTGCTGGAGACTTAGAGAGGATGCTCTTGATATGTTCGAGGCATCAACTGGTGGACGTGTTATCTTTTCTGTTATGAAGGTAGGCGGTATCAGAAGAGATGTATCTGATGAAATGCTCAAGGATTTCTACCAGAGAATTTACAGAATGGAAGAAGAGCTTAAGGCTATTTCTAAGCCATTCCTTACAGATATGGCTGTTCAGACAAGACTTCGCGGCGTAGGAGTTCTCACAGCTGAGCAGGCTGATGCTCTTGGATGTGCTGGACCATTCCTTAGAGCCAGCGGAATCGCAAGAGATATCCGTAGCACTGGATACTGTGCTTATGGCGATATTGATTTCGAGCCAATCATTTCAACAGAAGGTGACTCATATGCTCGTACAGAGTGCCGTATTAAGGAAATCTTCCAGGCATTCGATATCATCCGTCAGTGTATCGACAAGATGCCTAAGGATGGCGAGATTGAAGTTCCTGTTAAGGGAATGCCAAATGGCGAATATATGATGCGTATTGAGCAGCCTCGTGGAGAAGCTCTTTACTATGTAAAGGCTAACGGAACTAAGTTCATAGACAGAATGAGAGTCCGCACCCCCACATTCGCTAACCTTTCTGGTCTTGTTGAGACTCTTAAGGGATGTGACCTTGCTGATGTACCTATTCTTGTTCTTACAATTGATCCATGTATCAGTTGTACTGAAAGGTAATTACTTTGTAATCGATTAAGGATTGGAGATTAAAAATGGCACTTGCAAGTTTCAAAAATACAATTCTTCGTAATCTTGTGTCAAAGCCTAAGACAAGAAAGGTTGAGAAGGAATACCCTGTTGGTACAAGAGGACATGTAGAAAATGATATGGATGTATGCGTGCTCTGTGGACTTTGTTCTATCAAGTGTCCTACACACGCTATCACTGTAGATAAGGTTGCTAAGACATGGTCTATTAGACCTATGAGCTGTATTCAGTGCAGATGTTGCGTTGATAACTGCCCTAAGAAATGTCTTTCAATGGGACTTCGTTTCCAGGAACCTGGATCAGAGAAAGTTACCAAGACCTTCAAGCAGTCCGAGAAGGCTATTGCAGCTCAGGAAGCACTTATGAAGGCAGCTAAGGAAAGAGCAGCTGCAGCAGCTGCTGCTAAGGCAGCACAGGCAGCTCAGGCAGGAAATGCTCCTGCACCAGCAGCTCCAGCACCAGCAGCACCTCAGAAGGCACCAGAGAAAACAGAAGAGTAAAAATGATTTGTAAAATCACAGTTAAAGGGGCGGTACAAGGAGTTGGTTATCGCCCCTTTATATTAACCAAGGCAACTGAATATGGTTTAAAGGGATTTGTACGAAATATTGGAGCAGCTGTTGATATACTTGTTTCCGGTGAGAAATCTGTTATAGAAGATTTCACTGAGATGTTAAAGAGCGAGTATCCTTCAGGTGCTTTTATTTTGAATGTAGAAAAAAGAGAACTATCAGGAAATGAACTTGATTCATATACCAGTTCTTTAAACATAGATATAGATTTAAATAATTTTGTCATTATTCATAGCGCAGAAATTGATCTGACAAGTGATCTGCCTGTCTTTTTACCTGATATAGGTATTTGTGATGAATGTATGACAGAAATGCTGGATGAGAATAATAGAAGATATAGATACCCGCTTATTAGCTGTGCTTCCTGCGGCCCCAGAATCAGCATTTTAGATAAGCTTCCATATGACCGTGACACAACTACGATGATAGATTTTGATATGTGTCCGGAGTGCGCTGGGGAATACAGGCTTGGAAGGCGCAGACATGCGCAGACAATATCTTGCTATAGTTGTGGGCCTCAGTATGAATTAAGATATTTATCTGATTATGTGCAAATAAATAAAATTAATCGTATAGAAACGAAGGACTACTATCTAGCAAATGCTATTAAACTATTGGAAAACGATGAAATCATTGGTCTTAAGGGCTCTTCGGGCTATCAGCTTGTGTGTAGACCTAATAATACAGCAGCTTCTAAGCTCAGATCAGCCAAAGGAAGAGAACAAAAGCCCTTTGCAGTAATGTTTTCTGATATAAACGCTATAGAAGAATACTGCCATGTTAATAGTAAGGAAAAAGAATTACTGGAAAGCTCGGCAAGACCAATAGTACTTCTAAATACCAAAAAACTTTTTGACTATGAGGTATGTAAGGACAGCAGATATATTGGAGCTTTTTTGCCATCTGTTGGAGTACACAGGCTCTTATGCGATGCTGTTGGTCCGCTTATTGTTACAAGTGCCAACAAATCTGATGAGCCGATAATAATAGATGATGATGCTTTTATAGAGGAATTTGCTGGTAGCGAAGTCGCTGCCGTTTTATATCATAAACGTAGGATCAATATTCCACAGGATGATTCTGTAATGTTCGTGTCATCTCTTAAAAATGGTAAGAGCCTTGGTCTCTTTAACAGAAGAGCAAGAGGATTTGTACCTCTTCCTGTTTTTGTTCCAAATGTAAAAGGTAAGTCCAGAGTACTTTCTTTTGGCGGAGATCTTAAGAGCACTTTTTCTTTTGCCTATAGGGATAAGATCATTACATCCCAGTATTTAGGTGATCTTAAAGACTATGGTGTTAATACTAACCTTCAGAAGCTGCTCAGACAGTATCAGGATATTTTAAAATTTAAGCCTGAGAAAATCGTATGTGATCTTCATCCACTTTATGAGTCGGGAAGGCTTGCTAAAGAGTATTCAAATGAGAATAATTTGCCTGTTTTCGAGGTTCAACATCACCATGCACATATTTTGTCAGTAATGGCAGAAAAGGGTTTAAAAAGCTGTATAGGTATTTCTTTTGATGGAACAGGTTTTGGAACTGATGGTAATATATGGGGCGGAGAATTTTTGTACTGCCACGGATCAGAATACGATAGAATCGGCCATATGAGCTATGTTAAGCTTTGCGGCGGTGATAACGCTTCAAAAAATGCAAATCTTGTAAAAGAGTGTTATTATAATGCAGCAGGACAAACTGGCAATGTGTCTCAGCTTATCGGAGCAGCACTTTCAAACAATATAAATGTCTTTAATACATCAAGTGTAGGAAGGCTTTTTGACAGTGTCTGTGCACTTCTTGATATTAAGAATGAGAATTCTTTTGAGGGAGAATGTGCGATAGCTCTTGAAAAGCAGGCTTGGGACTTCTATGAGAGTAACCTGGATAAGGTACAAAATGGACAGTATTACAAGCTTTCTTTTGATATCAAGGATGAAGAGGCAGGCCTTTTACCTGACCAGATAAGTCTTTTTGCTGAGATTGATAAGGCCTATCATGAAGATAATGTTTCAAGGGCAGAGCTTGCATATGCGTTCCATATGGCACTTGTAGATGTTATTACAAGGATATGTCAGATGGTAAAAGAAAAAACTGGTGAGAGCAAAGCATGTCTTTCTGGTGGAGTTTTCGGAAACAGGCTACTTATAACTAATACAATTGACAGATTGTCCGATATGGGCTTTGATGTTTATGTAAACGAACAGGTTTCGGCAGGTGATGCGGGAATTTCTGTAGGTCAGGCGTATTACCTGATGCTTAAGGAGGAATAAATATGTGCGTTGCACTTCCGGGTAAGGTTGTAGAGCTTAATGGCAACCTTGCAACTGTAGATTTTAATGGTAATAAGGTTATTGCTGATTCAGGTCTTGTTAATGTGGCAATTGGCGACAATGTTCTGGTTCACGCCGGATGCATCATTCAGAAGATGGATGACAAGCTGGCTGATGAGATGAACGAACTTTTTAATGAGATAGAGGGCCTTAGTATTTAATATGCAGAATATGGATTTAAAAGACATTGTTAGAGCTTTAAAAGAATATGATGGGCCGGAAGTTCGTATTATGGAGGTCTGCGGAACACACACAGCAGCCATCTCAGAAAACGGAATTCCTTCAATGCTGTCTGATAAGATTAAACTCATTTCAGGCCCAGGATGCCCTGTATGTGTTACGGTTACAGCTGTAATAGATAAGCTTGTAGAGCTATCAATGAGAGAGGATACCATAGTGCTCACTTTTGGTGACCTCATAAGAGTTAAGGGATCAGAGAAGTCTCTTTCTGATGCCAAGGCAGATGGCGCGCATGTTAAGATGGTGTATTCTCCAATGGAGACTGTTAAGCTTGCGGAGGAAGATCCTTCTCACACCTATGTTTTTGCAGCAATTGGATTTGAGACCACTACGCCTGTATATGCTATGGTCCTTGAAAAGGCTATAGAAAAAGACCTTAAGAATCTTAAGCTTCTGACATCACTTAAAACAATGCCTCAAGTTATCAGATGGGTTGTTAAAAATGGCGGTGGCCTGGATGGATTTATTGCACCCGGACATGTTGCTACTATTACAGGAAGTGATGAATATAAAGAGCTTTCCGAAGAACTTGGAATTCCTTTTGTGGTGTCTGGATTTGAAGGACCACAGCTTCTTATGACAATTTATGCGCTTGTTTCTATGAAGGGTAAGACCGGAATCAGGAATATGTATAAGGGCGCTGTTTCAGAAAAAGGAAATACTAAGGCTAAAGAGATAGTAGATAAATACTTTACAGAATCTGATGCTTCCTGGAGAGGAATGGGAAAGATTCCTGGTTCAGGAATGGTTCTCAGAGAAGAATATAGACAGTATGATGCTGGAAGCCTTGACCTTGATGAGGATCACATGCCACCTGGATGCTGTTGTGCAAGCGTTCTTGTTGGTAAGATCAAGCCTTGCGACTGTCCATTATTTGGTAAGAGCTGTACACCTGATAATGCTCATGGAGCATGCATGGTTTCTACAGAAGGAAGCTGCTATAACTTCTTTGTTTCAGGTAGAAAATAATAGATTATAAGTATGGAGTTTATATAAATGAAGATTACGATGGCTCATGGAAGCGGCGGCGAATCAACATCACAGCTTATCAGAGATGTATTTGCCAAGCATTTTCATAATGAAATATTAGATAAATTAGAGGATTCAGCAGTTGTTCCAGGTTCAGGGAGACTTGCAGTTACTACAGACAGCTTTGTGGTAACACCAATTCTTTTCCCAGGCGGAGATATTGGAAGACTCTGCGTTTGCGGAACAGTTAATGATCTTCTCATGAGCGGCGCTAAGCCTATGTATCTTACCTGTGGATGCATTTTAGAGGAAGGCCTTGATATTAAAGTTCTTGATAAGGTTATTGCATCCATGGCAGAAACAGCTAATGAAGCTGGTATTAAGATCATCACAGGTGATACCAAGGTTATAGAGAATAAAGGCGGCGAAAGTGGCCTTATTATCAATACTTCAGGTGTTGGTTTTATTGAGGACAGTTTAGATGTACCTGGTCCATTCAAGCTTCAGGATGAAGACAGTATCATTATTTCCGGTAATCTTGGTGATCATCATGCAGCGATTCTTGGCACCAGAATGGGCATTGATACTAATATTGTTTCTGATGCTGCACCTCTTTGTGAGATGGTTAGTAAACTCCTTGATAATGGTATCAGGGTTCATGCCATGAGAGACGTTACAAGAGGCGGACTTGGAACAGTTCTTAATGAGTTCAGTTCTTCTTCTAAGTGTACAATAGAGCTCGAGGAGGAGGCACTTCCTGTATCACCTGCTGTTAAGGATTTCTGTGGGATTCTTGGCCTTGATCCTATGTATATGGGTAATGAAGGAAAGATGGTTCTTTCTGTTCAAAAGGACGATGCTGAAAGAGCAGTTTCTCTTATAAAAGAATCAAAATATGGCGAAAATTGCTGTATTATTGGAAAGGTTGTGAAATCCGAGGAATCTGCCGAAAATAATAGTGTGGTGCTTAATACTAAAATTGGTGGCAGACGTATAATTGGTTTGATGTACGGGGAAGGTCTTCCAAGAATTTGTTAAATGTTGTAAAATAGGTTTTGACTTTTAAACAGATTTTTCCCGTTCTATTGAAAGGAATTATATATTTAATGGAGTTCAAGAGAATCAATAAAGATACAGTTACCTGTATTATTACAGAAGACGATATGGATGAGCAGGGCATCAAGCTCGAGGATCTTTTTGAGAAAAAGAAGGAGGCTATGGATTTCCTTCACGAGGTCATGAGAAAGGCTGAGGAAGAGGTTGATTATAAGCCTACAGGTTCCTTTATGCCGATGCAGATCACTGTTTTACCTGACCATTCTATTTCACTTACACTTTCCGAGAATGCTTCTGCATCCTTTGGTGAGATTCTCCGTAATCTCACTGACAAGGCAGGCATTAAGATTCCTAAGAATGTTCTTGAGGATCTGGGTGATTCTGTTGATGAAGAACGTATCAACAGACTTAATGAGTACTTGAAGAGCCTCAAACAGCTCACTAATTCAGTCAAGAATATCATGGAAGAAAACGGACTTGCCAAGGAGCATGATGAGCCTCAGAAGATAGAGATCAACCAGAATGCTACTATTGAGGATGGCAAGAAGAAGGCTGCTCTTATTTCTAACGGAGCTTCTGTTTCCAAGGAAGCACTTACTCCTGAGGAGAAGGAGAAAAGAGACCTTAACAGACTCAAGTTCCATGAGTATGTATTTACATTTGATGACATCCGCACAGTTATTTCTTTCTGTGCCAAGGCTCCTTCAAATTTAGGTATTAAAAGTGCTCTTTACAAGAATTCAGAGGATGGCAAGTATTATCTTGATCTTCTTAGGGGCGAGGAAGATGCCAAGTCATTTGCAGCTCTTTTCACAATGGCTTATGAATTTGGACATTTTCAGGCAACTAACCAGCATGTGATTGCACACTACAAAGAGAGCTTTGAGTGTCTTATCAGTGAGAATGCAGTTGCTGAGCTGGCCAAGGTTTGCTAAGCTTACATTAGTACATAATATGGAGCGGTTTGGATTTATGCTGAGCCGCTTCTTTTTTATATAAGGATTAGAAATGCGATTAAATCAATATATTGCTGCATGTGGACTCTGCTCCAGACGAGAAGCAGATAAGCTTGTAACAGCAGGAAGAGTCAAAGTTAACGGTACTGTCGCCCAACCTGGAGTTCAGGTTGAGGAAACAGACGAGGTCTGTGTAGATGGCAAGAAGATAAGTCTTGTCAAGGATGACGTTGTTCTTGCATATTACAAGCCTGTTGGAGTAGTTTGCACTGAGAAAGACTCTCATGCAGAGAGGACAGTTTCATCTGAGATCAAGTATCCTATAAGGGTTACCTATGCTGGAAGACTTGATAAGGATTCAGAGGGACTGCTTATTCTTTCTAATGATGGCAACCTTATAAATGCCATGATGAAGGCTGCCAACAAGCATGAGAAGGAATATGAAGTAGAAGTTGATAAGGAAATAAATGGGGATTTCCTTAATAAAATGGCCAACGGTGTGTACCTTGAGGAACTTGATAAGACTACAAGAGGCTGCAAGGTCACAAGAACAGGTAAAAAGAGTTTTAGGATCATTCTTACTCAGGGGCTTAACAGACAGATCAGACGAATGTGCCAGGCGCTTGGCTTTAATGTTGTTAAGCTTAAAAGAGTCAGAGTTATGACTGTTAAACTATCTGATTATGAGCTTAAACCAGGTAAATTCGTTGAGCTCGATAAGAATGCTAAGGATGCGCTCTATAGAGCTGCTGGACTTAAGAAATAATATATGAAAAAAGGTTGGGGAAAATGTCACAGATTACAGATGAAATAAGAGTTAGTTATGATGCTTTGGTTTCTGAGATCAAGCATCATATGGATTTATATTATAATCAGGACGAGCCTGAGATATCTGACTACGAATACGATCAGCTTATGCAAAAACTTAAGAAAATGGAGTCAGATTATCCTGAGCTTGTATCCAAGGATTCTCCTAGCCAGATCATTGGTGGTGTTGCTAAAAGAGAAGCTGGCGTCAAGATCACACACAATGTTCCAATGCTTTCAATTGAAGATGTGTTTACTACAGAGGCAGTAAGTGAATGGGTTAATAAGGTACATGCCCTTCATCCGGATGCGTCTTTTTCTGCTGAGATCAAAATCGATGGTCTTAGTATGACACTTAGATATTCCAGAAATGCTCAGGATAATAAGCTTCACCTTGACCTTGCTGAGACAAGAGGTGACGGCCTTATCGGAGAAGATGTAACAGCCAATGCACTCATGATACCAGATGTTAAGCAGGTGATTGACCTTCCTTATGAGTACCTCGAGCTTAGAGGCGAAGTATATATGTCTCATGAGAATTTTGAAAAATTCAATGAGGAGCAGGAAAAGATGGGTAAAAAGATTGCAGCTAATCCCAGAAACCTCGCAGCTGGAACACTTCGTCAGCTTGATCCAACGATCACAAGAGACAGAGGGCTTAGAATGTTTATCTTTAACATTCAGGATGGCCCAACAGAGCTTATGGAGTCACATTGTGGCGGCCTGGAGATCCTTGCAGGTGCTGGAGTCCCTGTTGTATATCACAAGAAGTGCCAGAATACAGAGGATGTAATAGCTGCCATAAATGAATTTGGAGACATGAGAAATGACCTTGAATATGACCTTGACGGAGCAGTAATCAAGGTTGATCATACAGCCTGGAGAGATGATTTCCCGGCAGGCAGCAAGTACTCAAGTGGACATATTGCTTACAAGTATCCGCCTGAGGAGCGCGTTATTGTAATGGATGAGATCATTGTTGATGTAGGAAGAACAGGTAAACTTACATTTACAGGAAGCTTCCATGACAGAGAAACTGGTAAGCCAGCCAGACTCTGCGGAACAAGCGTATCCCGAGCTACACTTCATAATCAGGATTATATCAATGAGATGCAGATTGGTATTGGTGGTGAATACAAGCTCTTTAAGAGTGGTGAGATCATTCCTAAGCTTAATGGCTGTGTTACAGCACCACAGGTAGTATATAAGGCGCCAGATCATTGCCCCGTATGTGGTTCGATTCTTGTCAGAGAAGAAGATACAGCAGATATCAGATGCATCAATCCTACCTGCCCAGCTCAGGTCACAAGAACCATCGCATATTTTACAAGCCGTGATGCCATGAACATTATGGGACTTGGTGATACTCTTGTAGATGCCCTTGTATCAGAAGGATATCTTAAGACATATGCTGATATATATACTCTTTCTGAGCACAGAGATGAGCTTATAGAAAAAGGTATTATTGGTAAAGAAAAAAATACAGATAAGCTTCTTGGTGAGATTGAGAAGTCTAAAGAAAATGATCCAGTAAGGCTTTTAACTGGTCTTGCCATAAGAAATGTTGGTAAATCAACAGCAAGAGAGATCATGAAGCATTTTGACAATCTCATGGACCTTACAAAGGTTACAAGAGATGGATTCTTACAGATTCCAGATATTGGAGAGACTACTGCTGAGGATTTATATGAGTTTTTCCATGATGAGCATAATCTTGAGATTCTTGAAAAGATGCATTCTCTAGGCCTTAATATGCAGGTAGCTGTCGATGAGGATGCTTCTGATAAGCTCTCCGGAATGACAATTGTAGTTACAGGTACTCTTCCTTCACTTGGAAGAAAAGAAGCAGAAGAACTTATCGTTAAAAATGGTGGTAAGGCTTCAGGAAGCGTATCCAAGAAAACAAGCCTTGTTCTTGCTGGTGAAGCTGCCGGAAGTAAGCTTACAAAAGCGAATGAGCTTGGAATCAGAGTAATAAATGAAGCAGAATTCCTTGAAATGCTGAAATAATAGACTTTATAATGACATTATTAATATAAGAGGTGGAATAAGAACATGCCAATTAAGATTCAGAACGACCTTCCAGCTAAAGAAATACTTGAACAGGAGAATATCTTTGCGGTAGACGAGAACAGAGCGCTGCATCAGGATATCAGATCTCTCCAGATCTGTATTCTTAATCTGATGCCACTTAAGGAAGATACTGAGCTTCAGCTCCTTAGATCTATGTCAAATACACCTCTTCAGATCGATGTGTCTTTCATGCAGATGAGCTCACATCATTCCAGCAATACATCGCCTAACCATCTAAACAGATTTTATAACACCTTTGACGAGCTCAAGGATAACACCTATGACGGACTTATCATTACAGGTGCACCTGTCGAACAGATGAAGTTTGAGGAAGTAGATTATTGGGAAGAGCTCTGCAAAGTCTTTGAATGGTCCAAGACTAACGTAACATCTACCTTCCATATCTGTTGGGGAGCACAAGCTGGACTCTACTATCACTATGGAATCAACAAAAAGCCACTTGATGAGAAGCTCTTTGGTGTATTCAAGCATAGAGTCATGAACAGAAAGGTGCCTCTTGTAAGAGGTTTTGATGATGCATTCTACATGCCTCACTCAAGACATACAGAGACTCCTGCTGCAGAAATTGAGAAATGTGATGATCTCGTTGTACTTGCCAAGTCACCAAGAGCTGGTATTTTCCTTTGTATGAACAGATCAGGAAGCCAGATATTTGTTATGGGCCATGCTGAGTACGACAGACTTACTCTTGATTCTGAATACAGAAGAGATCTTTCAAAAGGTCTTGATATACATGTGCCCGATAACTATTATCCAGATGATAATCCTGAGAATAAGCCAGATCTATTATGGCGTTCTCATGCTAATAACCTTTATACAAATTGGCTCAACTACTATGTATATCAGAACACTCCATATAAATGGGGACAGATTCTGGACGAGGAAAAGATAAAGATGGCGTCCAAGACACTTACCAAGAAAGTAGAGGAATAATCGCATGGATAAAAAGCTTAGAAATATTTATACAGCCTTCCCAGGAGGCAAAAATAAGGTTCTGACCTTCAGCTATGATGATGGAAAGATTCCTGACAGAAGACTTGTAGCTCTTTTTAATGAATATGGTCTTAAGGGAACCTTTAATCTGAATGCAGGACTTGAAGGTAATTCTTTTACCGAACCATGGCAGGAAAGAATCCCTATGTCAGAATATCCTGAAGTGTATAAGGGACATGAAGTGGCATGTCATACCTTTACGCATCCTACTATTGCAAGATGTCCCAAGGAGCAGATAGCGCAACAGGTTCTTGAGGATAGAAGAGTACTAGAGAAGATTATGGGGAAGACCATCAGAGGAATGGCTTACCCTAACGGTTCTTTTGATGATCAGGTTGTTGACGTATTCAAGAGCTGCGGAATTGTTCATGCCAGAACAGTTAACCAGACTCTGAGCTTTGACCTTCCTTCTGATTTCCTTAGATGGAATCCAACTTGTCGTCATGCTGATCCTAATCTTGACAGACTTGGTGATGAATTTATCAATCTCCATAAGACTCAGTATATGTATATGTTCTATGTTTGGGGACATAGCTATGAATTTGACAGGGATAATAACTGGGATATTATCGAGAAATTTGCTCCTAAAATGGCCGGTCATGATGACATCTGGTATGCGACCAACATAGATATTGTAGATTATACCGAGGCTTCCAAGCGAATCCAGGTTTCTGTTGACGGTACCTTTGCTTATAATCCTAGCGCCATGAGCGTATGGATTGAAGTCGACAAAAAGCCAGTTGAGTTATTACCTGGCAAATATACAGAAATTTAATAAATATTTAAGTATATAAAGCCTATTTATGCGGCTTTTAGGGCCTATAGTTAACTTGTTTTTTAAGAAAAAATACGATAAAATATTATTGATAAGCCGATAATTTCTTTATGTTTTTTGACAAGGAGACTATAACTTATGGGCCTTAGTATGGATAACGAAGAAGAACTCGAAGTAAAAAATACTGATAATAAGAAAAAACCAACTAAAAAGACTAAGGAAATGCTCGAAGAAAACGCTAATAAGATTGAGGAGCTCAAAAAGGAACAGGAAGATCTTACAGCTGCCTTAAGCGATCTTGATAAAGAAGAAACAGCTCTTGGTGATAAATCTGCGCTCAAAATGAAGGTTACACACAAGAAATTTGGCGATGGCCAGGTTGTAACTCAGGATGGCAAATATATTGAAGTAAAATTTAAGGATGTTGTTAAGAAATTTGTTCTGCCAGGATGTATTGCTGATAAATTCCTGGAAGTTGATGATGAAGCTGTTTACGATTATTACGTTAAGAGCAACGAGATTCACAAGAAACGAATGAACACAGAGCTCAAGATTAAATCAGCTACATTTGCAATCCAGAGACATGAGGATGCAATCGAGAAACTAAATGCTAAGCTTAGATAACTAAATAATTCCAAAGATTAAGCGTAGGAGCAAAAAGCTTGTTCCTACGCCTTATTTTTGTATATGTACTATTCGTTAAACATGTGTTTTGCGAATAGTTAAATATCTATTTGCATTTTTTTCATTTAGTGCTATTATCTTTTGTCGGGGAAAAAGTAAAAAATTTTTTAAAGGAAATAAACGTTATATGGTATTTGTAATTGTAAATGTAATGGTCGCTGTAGTTTTATACTTTTTAGCATGCGCATTCATTGCAAGATCACTTGGTCTTGTTAAATGTATCGATCCCAAAAAGGCATATCAGAAAGAAAATCGCAGACATTTTCTTGATGGTTATAAGAATTGGAAAAGTGAAGAATACATAATAAAATCATTTGATGGTTATGAACTTCATACTACTTATATCCCATCAGCCGCTCCTTCCAATAAATTTGTTATCTTAGTTCATTCATCGACTTACTGCAGAATTGGTGGAATTAAATACTTTAACATATTCAGAAAAATGGGCTATAACGGTATCCTCTTCGACCTTCGTGGCCATGGTGATAATAAAAAGGCTCCATCAACATGGGGAATCAAGGAAAGTAAGGATCTTCTCTGTGTAATTGATGATACTGTTAAGCGTTTTGGCGATGATATCAAAATCGGTGTTCATGGTGAGTGTCTTGGCGGTGTAACTGCTCTTACTGCTCTCAAGTATCATCCTCATATATCTTTTGTTATCGCTGATAGCTGTTATAATTCACTTTATTCACTTATTTGCAAGCTTGTTGAGCAGATAGGACATGTTTCACTGGCTCATTTTGATCCAGCAGCAATCTTTTTTAAGCATATGTTTGGATTTTCTTATAAAAAGATTTTTACAAAGGACAGCCTTAGCGGAAATAAAGTTCCGATTTGCTTTATTCAAGGCGACAGCGACTGTGTAGTTCCTGTAGATGATACTATGGAACTTAAGAGTGCGACTAATGGCTATACTGAGATGCATATATTTAAAGGCGCAGATCATACCCGTAACATCCTGGCAGATGCAGATCGCTATGAAGAAATAGTCAAAAACTTTTTATACAGAGTCAGATTGCTGGAGCTTGCAGCTTAAATTATGTATTTAAGGTAAAACTCCACCATTCCAAAGAATTCTCTCACTGTATAGTGAATACCTACAGGCATCAAGGTTTTAGCTGGAACAGATGATACATTTTCATAGCCAACTTCCTTAGCTATAGACATGGCACGTAGTTCATGGAATCCATTTGTTACAATTCCGACACGTGCTGATGGATCACTGATTATTTCAAGGCTGAATTTTAGGTTCTCTTCTGTATCGGAGGATTTATCCTCTAGAAGTATTCTGTCATTGGATATACCATATACCTCTGTGAGCTTTCTGCGAGCACATTCTGATTCACTGATGGATTCGTATCTGCCCTGACCTCCTGAAGCTACTACTATAGTTCTCTCATTCTCTTTTAAATATTCTGCTGCTTTTTGAATCCTTACTTTATATGGATTGGAAGGCTCTGTTCCATTGAGGCCTGCACCAAGGACAATGATATAGTCCAGGTCTTTTTCTGGTGTTTCTGTCATGGCTCCTATTATGCGAGCCTCTGTAATGATAAAAAAGCTTAATATAGCTATAAATATCACTCTATGTATCCAAACCAGAACAGATGGCAATTTGATAAGCTCTTTACCATCTATTTTTCTCTTGAGCATAAATACTCTGATAAAAGAAAAAGCTGCTATAAGTATCCATAACCATGACCAGGAAAGCTTGGGACCTCCGCCATAAGAAATGCATGTAAAGTAATATAGCACTGCGAAAATGCCAAGAGAAAAGAAAATGTACATGATTATCTTATCTGGTGTTGGTCTTCCGTAGCCAGCATATCTACATGTATTTTCTTTATATTTCCTATAATCTTCACCATGCTCTTTTAACAAGTACTCTTCTTCCTGAAGAATCTGCAGATGAAGCATAATTATCACAAAAATAGTAACTAAGAGAAGCACTGGATTAAAGAACATAAGGAGAATTCCAATATAAACCATGTCAAAGCCAAGAAATGCAGGATTTCTGGAATATTTGTAGATTCCTTCGCTAACGAGCTCTCTCTTTTCCTCTTTGGCTACTCCTGCTCTCCAGCTATCTCGCATGGTAATGACAGCTAGCAAGAACACAAGATTGCCGAGGAATGCAAAATACATACCAAAAACGCGCCATATAAGTGGCAGCTGCGCTGTTCCCGCTGCTATTGAGAGTATTTCGGCAATAACTATGGCAATTGTTGAAATGCCTAGAACACGCTCAATATAGTAAGTTTTATCATGATCACGGCCTTTTGCTATCTGATTAGTTATTATGCCTTTCTTTTTCTGAATGAGTAATTTGGAATAATAGATAATGTAGAAAACAGCCAAAAAGAATAATGCTATAAGTCGATATGTCATATCCCTGATGTCCCCCGAAATAAGCTTTTTTCATATACAGATATTATAACAACATTCAATAAAAAGGTACTTTAAATTAAGAAAAATGAAAATATATTAAATGTTGCTAAATAATTACACGAAATATTGATTTGCTAGTACCAAGTGCTATTCTGTTCTTACAATCGTTAACAAGGAGGTTTATATGTGTAAGAAAATACTTGCATTGATAATGATTTCAATTTTAGTTGTTTTTGCTATAACGGGCTGTGGGCAGGATAATAATACTTCTCCTACTGAACCTGCGCAGGAAGACACTGCTGATGTACTTCCATCTGGAAATGTAAACCTGATGGTATGGGGCGCTGATGAGGACGCAGATCTGATTTCGCAGATTATTAGTAGCTTTACTGCAGAATATGCTGGTCAAGCCAACTTTAATATTACATTTGAACCACACAGTGAAGCAAATTGTAAAGATGATATTTTAGGCGATGTACTGAATGCTCCAGATGTATTCACTTTTGCAGATGATCAGTTAATGGCTCTTGTGGCTTCAGGTGTACTTAAGAAAGTTCCAAACGATTCAGAAATATCCTCAAGAAATCTTGCGGCTTCAAGCGAAGCAGCTTCTGTAAATGGCGTTTTGTACGCATATCCACTGACAGCAGATAATGGGTATTTCCTTTTCTATAACCATAAATATATATCTGATGAGGATGTTCAAACCATGGATGGACTTCTTGCTGCAGCAAACAAATGTGGCAAGCAGGTATTTATGGAAATGACATCTGGCTGGTATATGTACTCTTTCTTTGGTAATACAGATATGGAAATTGGCCTTAATGATGATGGAATTTCAACTTATTGTAATTGGAATGCCAACTATACAGATATAAAAGGCGTAGATGTTGCAGAGGCGATGATGCGTATAGGTACAAATCCAGCTTTTGCAGCAACAAGTAATGCCGGTTTTCCTGCAGGCGCTGCTGATGGTACGTTTGTAGCAGGAGTAAGTGGTGTTTGGGACGAAAATGCAATTAAAGAGGCTTGGGGTGATGATTATGCTGCTTCCAAGCTTCCTACATATAATGTAGCCGGACAAGAGCTTCAAATGTCAAGTTATGCAGGCTATAAGCTTGTAGGCGTTAACTCTTACTCTCCTAATGCTGCTTGGGCAGCCAAATTTGCAGATTGGATGACAAATGAGCAGAATCAGACGCTTAGATTTACGTTGAGAGGTCAGGGACCTTCTAATTCTAATGCTTCATCATCTGGTGAAGTAGGTAACTCTAAAGCCATTAAGGCGCTTCAGGAACAGGCTCCTTTCTCTAGTCTACAGCGTGTAGGTGGAACCTATTGGGATGCAGCAACCACTTTTGGCACAGCTATGTATGAAGGAAATCCATCTGGAAAAAATCTTCAAGCTCTTCTTAATGAAATGGTAACTGCAATTACTGGAGAAGAATCTACCGGAGATGCGGAAGGCGCAGAAGTAACTGAAGCAGTAACTGAAGCTGCAACCGAAGCATCATCAACTGAAGAGGCAGCTTCTGACGCCTCTGCTGAAGCATCCTCACAAGAAAATACTGAAGCAGCATCCGATGCATCATCAGAAGAAATATCAAGTGAAGAATCTGCAACAGAAGCAAGTTCTGGCTCTAGTGAGAATAAATGAGTAGGAGGTCGAAGCAATGAAAAAGACAAGTATAAGAGCAAAAATTTTGTTTCCGGTTCTTCTTCTTTTTGTAATTTGTATATTTTCAAATATAATGGCGCTATCTAATCTGGGAAAAGTTAATTCGACAGCATCAACTATTGCAGACGAATATCTGAATGCCATTACAGAGCTTGATGCGATCGGACAGACTACCAAAAATGTTCATACTCTCGCACTCTCTCATATCGTAGCAACCGATTTTGAGACAATGACGAAAGTAATTACTGACATTGATGAGCAGGAAAAACTTCTCGATGATTATATTGCTGATTATCAGAAATATGTTACTTCTGATTCTGCTTCAAGCTATGAAAAGATGGTTAGTGATTATCAGGGTTTTAAAGACTCTATTATGGTTCTTTTAGCTCAAAGTGCTAACCAAAAAACTAAAGATGCCTATGCAACAGCCAATGGCCTTGTGGCAGACAGTTCTAAACAGCTAAATAATGATATTAATGATATTATTGCAGTTTTTGAAAATAACGCTGCGAGTGAAAGACAGCTCCTCAATGCAGGTTTTACTATGTCCGTAGTATCAGGATTTATCGTTATTATAATAAGTATAATAGCCCTTATTATCGCTATTTTCATGGTTGCAAGACATGTTATAAGACCTGTTATCAATGCAGAAGCAGAACTTAGAGATATTATAGATGGAATAAATAGACGTGAAGGTGATCTGACCAAAAGAGTTACTGTTAGTTCACATGATGAAATTGGTACTCTTACTCAGGGAATCAACGCTTTCATTGAGCTTTTGCAGAATATCTTTACTACTATCACAAGTAATTCAGCTGCAATGGATAAGGTTGTAAGTGATGTTCTTGGCAGTGTTCAAACTTCTAACAGTAGTGCCTCAGATCTCTCTGCTCTTACAGAAGAATTGTCTGCTACAATGCAGGAAGTTGCTAATAACGCATCTGCTATTAACAATAATACAGAAACTGTTCGAGCTGAAGTAGATGAAATGGCTGAAAAGAGTCGTAAGATAAATGATTATTCTAAGTCTATGAAAGAGCATGCTAACACCATGGAGCAGAATGCCAGAACGAATATGGATGAGACAAATGCCAAGGTTGATGAGATTCTGACTGCTCTTAATCAGGCGATTACTGATAGCCAAAGTGTTGACCAGGTAAACTCTCTTACAGACGAGATCATGAGTATTGCCAGTCAGACTAATCTCCTGTCTCTCAATGCTTCTATCGAGGCTGCCAGAGCTGGTGAAGCTGGAAAAGGTTTTGCTGTTGTTGCTGGAGAAATTGGAAGTCTTGCAGAGAACAGCCGTCAGACTGCCGGAAATATCCAGAAGATAAATTCAGTTGTTGTAAGTGCAGTTCACAATCTTTCTGATAGTGCTAACGATCTGGTATCTTATATGAAGGATTCTATCTTGCCAGAATTCTCTAAATTTGTAGAAGATGGTGTTAAATATAGAGAAAACGCTGATTATATCGAAGCTGTCATGGCTGATTTTACCGATAAGACAGAAGGCTTTAAGAGTACATTCGATGAAATTGCTGAATCTATCAGCAGTATTACAACCGCTATAGATGAAGGCGTTAAGGGAGTATCTTCTGCAGCTGAAAGTACTCAGACTCTTGTTGGTGATATGGATAACATCACTAAGAGAATGGACGAAAATCAGCGCATTGCAAGTGAACTTGATGATGAAACAGCTATTTTTGCCAAAATCTGATACTTACACCCTTGCACACAGCGTGTGTTCATTCTTCATATCATGATAAATGTATATATTATCCTTTGAGATGTCATAAGCTTGTACAATACTATTTACCCCCTCTAGCCCATGTGCAGCGGGGGTAAATTTATTGTCAAAAGAGCTTAAGACATCTACGTTGAAACAGATGGTCTTATCGTTTTCAAATATAGCATTATAAAGAATTCCAGATTCAACAAGATCCTGGAAAAAGTGACTTCCGTAGGAAAGCTCAGGATTATAGCCTACCTTTGAATCAGCAATCTCACAAACTGCATCAAATTCACTGATGTCTGAAAATGCTGTTGGGACGCCAAGTTCAGGTGATGAGGTGCCGATTCGTCCAGGTACCATGAGAAGAATGTGTTTACCCTTTCCTCTCATCTCCCAGTTAATCTTGCCTATTGCTATGGCCACCTGATTCTTGGCCTGATATGGCATACTATAGTATTTAACCGGATCTACATAAATGATAAGATCAAGTTTTTCTGCTCTGGATAAGCCCATAGCTGATTTCTTACATTCAAAAAGAATATTTGATGGTTCAATATTATCAGGGATATGAAGCTCTTCATTATCCTTAAATACCTGAAGAGGTCTGCACTGTAAAAGATTGATTACATAATCTCCATTTTCTGAGAAATTCAGCGTAAATTCTATGTCCACAGGGTGCTGATATTCCTCTTGCAAAGTACTGAGAATATCTTTCATTTGCGTCATTAGAGTATCTTTTTTGACAATTCCAAGACATGAAATGAACTCAATATCCCTATCTTCTCCTCTATCCCTGAACATTCTCTCTGTGTCAGTATCATGCTCCAGAAGAAGTCTTTTCAGATAAAAAGGCATATATTTCTGTATGTCATCAAGAGATACTCTTTCAAGCTTCCTTGTTGCTCTATTCATAAGTTCAAGTTTACGCTGTGAATACTGATGTTTCTCAATAGAATTGCGGGCTGTGGTTGCTGAGGGTTTATCAAGACTCACAAGCCTAGGATATGAACCTTCAGTTCGATCAACAGCTGAGGTGCCAAGTCCCATTACAAGACGCAGCATTCCCGCAGACTGATCTATAGATTCCATAAATTTGTAAGGACTATAGGAATAACCAACTCCAGCTGCACACGGCATATAGAACTCATCGTAGTAAGAACCTGATACTCTTTGTACCAAAAGAGCCATCTGCTCATCCCTTGCCTGAAGGCCGCGCCTGCTACGATAATCAAGCGCAGACTTACTCATGGTGCTGGCATAAACAATCCTTATAGCATTTTCAAGCTCCTCTACCCTCTGCTCCATACTGCCTATATTTGAGCAGAATACTGATTCATATTTGCCTGCAAAAGCATTTCCAAAGCCATCCTCAAGGATTGAACTGGAGCGAACAATAATTGGATCCTGCCCGTAATATTCAAGTAGCTTAACAAACTGCTCCTCCATATCTCTTGAAAACTTGCCATCTAATAGATGCTGCGCAAACTCATCAGCAACAGTAAAGAATTCCTCTGGTGTTCTCTGCCTTATTCTGAGATCCCAGAAATGATTTTCTACTATAAATGTATAGAAAACGTCAGATCCAATGTAAAAAGAGTCATGGGGCTCCATATTCTGATAAATGTCCGGTCTTCTATGTTCGATAATCTTTCTGGCAAGAAGCATCCCGCAGGCTTTTCCGCCTATCATCCCGGTGCCTATCATTCTTTCTTTTACTTCCAGATAATCCTCCGGTGAAAAGAGCTCTTTTATCATCTTTCTAAGATGCTCATCTCTAGTCATCATGATGTTGCACATACGATTACAGTTCTCTGTGACATCGAGACCAGCTTCATGCTGCAATTTGGTAAGGTTAAAAAATCTGTCCCAACTATCCATGTTGTCGGTATCAGCCATTGAGCTACTCTTACCCAATACCTGATAGAAATGACTTGCCATAACTCCATCGAGGATAGGCTTAAAATCACCGTTTTCAGGATTATATAGCTGCGGAAGGAACATTGTCTCTGAGTATCTGTTCCATATCTTGTCAGGCCTTACATACACATTTTTATTATCTGAATAGACATCCAAAAAGAGCTGTGTAGTATCTCTTATCTTGGCAATAGCCTGGAAGGAATGCTTCCCTCTTATAAGAGGGAAAAAAGCTACAGTATCAAGAATAAAAAGATATGGACAGGTAACTTGGAAGAAATTGCCCATCATAAGATCTGTTGCCCAGGCAGTCTGCAGTTCAGAAAGGCAGTCAAAAACATAGAAAGCATCACGTCCTTCTTTTCTGATTATCTCGTGAATCTCAACTGTGAAGTTTTCAAATCTATGGTTTAGTTCAACACTCACAATCTTAAGCCCAGGCTGCTCCTCGAGTAGAGGTTCGTGAGCTGCAAATCTTATATATATTAGATTTCTATTATCAGCAATAGCCTGCTGTACATAAGGCTTAACGAAAAGCTTGAACTCATCAAGATTATCTACGCGCCAGACAACATTATCTCCAAGACGAATATTATCAAAAACCTGATCCATCTTATGTATACCGGAACATACTCTGTCAAACGCAGCCATAAACTGCTCCTTTCTATGTAAGTCTAGTCATATTTTGGGGCAACAAAAAAGGCAGGGGTGCTTTATATAAAAGCTCCCTTGCCTCTATATGTTCATAATATCACATTGGAACGTTATATTAAATCATTTTGTTTTTGGCATTTCCCAAAAGACCCAATAGTCCTTTTTCTTTAATAATCGCAATTCCCTGGAATTCATCTCCGAGAACTATTAAATTATCACCTGGATTTATATCGAATATTTTCCTGGCTTTTGCTGGGATCACTATCTGCCCTTTATCTCCTACCCTGACCATGCCAAAGATATGCTTTCCTTTTGGTGGAACTGCTAGTCCAAGTGCTTCATCTGTATCTGGATCGTAGTTAATAAGATCGTCTATACTAACAGAAAAAGTGTTAGCAATAAGCATGCATTTTTCTATATCAGGAAGGGACTCTCCTGTTTCATATTTGGACAGAGTCTGCCTTGAAACACCTATTTTATCAGCAAGTTCTTCCTGTGACATATTATGGAGTTTACGGAGTTCAACAAGATTATCTTTAAACATTTTACGCCTTTCTTTTCTTGGTGATACCCAGAACTGCCCATCTGAAAAATGGGATTCTCGAAATGATCTCATATAATACATAACCAAATACAAAGCCTGCAATCAGACTAAGTATATAAGCTGCTACAGGTGATATAATACAAGGCTTTGCAAGGAAAACTGCTACAGATGAGATTCCAAGATAATGGAATACGTAGAGTCCAAAGCTATGAGCACTCAACCATTTTGTGAAGGTTGTTTCATAGTCATAGAATCTGGCAAAGCCTCCAAGTATAGCAAGGCATGCAAAATGCGCAAATAAAAGATAAAGTGGTGTTAAGAAAACAGGCTTATCTGCGTAGTTAAGTCCAAAGTATCTGATACAGAATGCTATACATAAAACTATTGAAACAGGTGCAAATACAAAGAACCATTTCTTTAGGGTTTCAATAACTTCATCATGTGAGAATACAAAATATCCAGCCATAAAAGCATAGAAATATAATCCAAATCTATAGCAGACAAGGATTGGAGGATTTAGTATCTGACCAAAGAAATATGTCAGTCCAGCCATCAGAATGAGAACGACTACATTTGTCTTTTGACAGATAATATAAAAGCGCCCTTTCTCAAGTTTAATGATCAGCACTAGAATCATTGAATATAGCCATAGAAGCTGAATGTACCACAACACTCCTATTCCAGAGAGTACAGCTATCAGGTATTTTACAATAAACGGAACCTGTAGACTTCCTGCAGAACTTAGCGAAGCATTTATATACCCCTGAATAAACTGGAAAACAAAGAGGCCTATAGTACTGGGAACAAGCAGTTTACTAGTCCTGCTCTTAATAAATTCTCTAGTAGTATGATTATCCAAATACAACTTAGAGCTTATACCCGACACTATAAAAAGAAGCATCATAAACCAAGGATATACGATGTACTGATATACGTCGTAGTACTGAACTTCAAGGTTAGTAATCTTTCCAAGAGTTCCAGCTATTCCCTCACCATTGTACATATAAAATACATGGTATATTACAACTATGAACACAGTAACCCATCTGATATTGTCTAAGTATGACTTTCTCATATTATTCATATATCTCCCACCTTTGCTATCTATTTTAACATTATTGTATTTTCGTAAACAACAAAAAACCACCAACTTCTGTTAACAAAAGTTGATGGTTTGTGTTAAATATAGTTGCTTTTTCTTTTACATTGTCAAAAATGATCCGGCTACTGAGCCAATAACCATTGCTAAGATTAAAATAAGCGCGATTGTCGCAATTGCTTTGTTATATTTTTTGATACGCATAACTATTTCTTCTTTCTATATATTTAACTTGTGTAGGCGTCATAGATTGCTACGTGATCATAGATGCATCTCCATGAGCTCCAGGCATCTGCTGTAACACAGATGTAATGAGTACCATCGTTGGAAATCTGGTAGCTGGCTCCACAACATCCTGATTGTACTACAAAACCTGTTTTAGCGCCACATACTTCTCCATGAGTATCCTTATCCTCTATTCTACGGATGAACCAGTTAGAAATAGTAATACCCTCTGGATGCTCGGTAGTACAGGAGGTCGTATATACACGTTCCTGCAAAACCTCGTGGCACAGTTTATTCTCTTCTGCAGCCTTAAGAATCATAGCCATATCCATAAGAGTACAGTAATGATCTTCATCATATATACCAATGCAGTTGGTGAAATGCGCCGTATTAGATAATCCAAGTTCTGAAAGCTTATCATTCATCATATCAACAAATGCTTCCTGAGATCCTGCAACATACTCTGCAAGACACATAGCAGCATCACCACCAGAAGGTAATATTGTGCCATATAAAAGGTCCTGAATAGTTACCTTTTCGCCTACTTCAAACCCTACAGCACTACAATCATGCTTGTATACAAAATCTCCTATAGCCTGAGTCATCTCAAAGGTATCGTTGATATCTGTTATATGCTCAGCAGCCACAAGAAGTGTCAGTATCTTGGTCATGGAGGCTGGATTAATACGAACCGTGCCATCCTTGGAAGCAACTGCTGTTCCGTCATCCAGGTTAACTAAAAGTGCGTAGGTACTAAGAACATTCTCACTGGCTATATAGTCTGTATTCTCTGATACTTCAACAGTATACCCATCAAAAAATGATGAGGCGTCATCAGATTTCTCTTTATAAGGGCTGTACTCCTCAGGCTCTTCAACTATAGTGTCAATGATCTCTATAACGGAGGCTTCAGAAGAAGCTTCATTGGATTCCATTATATCTATATTATCTGAGGGCTCATCCTCTGCCTTTGATTTTACTTTGGAATGTATTGTAGCAGATACTATCAGAACGATCACAAAAATTAAAGATAGACAAAAAAGTGTGATCCTACTGATGATTTCGAATTTTCTACGCTTTTTATACTCAGAAATGGTCAGTCTTTGCCCATCTCTTTTTCTATAATTAATTCTTTTCATAAAGAAATTCACCACCCCAACAAAAATGAAGAACTTTGTAAATTTTATCATTTTTTACAAAGCTACTTCAATCTATATATTTTACAGAATTAACAGGTATAATTTGTGCAGATTAAATATGACTATATATAGTCTTTATGCTTATTTCAGACGCTATAACTTGTATTATCTTTTTACGAATATGCTATACTGTATATATGCAAAACTATTCGAAAAATGATGAAAAATATTATAACGAACAGGATAAGATAAATATCCTCAGGATGCGCGAAGTACTAGATTCACTCCCAAGATTCTGTAAACAGTATTTTAGAGGGATTGAGCCAACTACTTCAGCACGTACACGTCTTGGGTACGCTTATGATCTGCGTACCTTCTTTGAGTACCTTCATAACGTTAATCCTGTTCTTAAACAAAAAGATATAAAGGATTACAGCGTAGATGTACTTAATCAGATTGAGCGTGAGGATATAGAGGAATACCTGGAATACTTATCCTTATACGAAAAAGAGGACAAAGAAATAACAAATAATGAGCAGGGCAAAAAGAGAAAGATGTCTGCTCTTCGCTCTATGTACAGCTATTTTTATAAGGCAGAGCTTGTGACCAGGAATACTGCGGAACTTGTTAATATGCCCAAGCTTCATGAGCATGAAATTGTTCGTCTTGAGCCCAACGAAGTTGCTACGCTTCTTGATCAGGTTGAAGCTGGAGAAAAGCTTACTAAGGCTCAGCTTAGATATCATGAGAAAACTAAACTACGTGATGTAGCTCTTTTAACTCTTCTACTTGGTACAGGTATTCGAGTGTCTGAATGCGTAGGAATTGATTTCGATGATATAGACTTTGAAACTAATGGACTTCGCATTCATCGTAAGGGTGGCTATAACACTGTTGTTTACTTCCCTGATGAAGTCAGAAACGCTCTCATTGACTACATAGAACAGCGTAAAGGAATTATACCTGAGGAAGGCAGTGAAAATGCGCTATTTCTCTCTCTTCAGAATAAGAGAATCACTGTTCGAGCAGTAGAAAAGCTGGTTAAAAAATATGCTCAGAATGTAACAACTCTTAAAAAGATTACACCACATAAGCTTCGCAGCACCTTTGGTACCAATCTGTATCAGGAATCTGGCGATATTTACCTTGTTGCTGATGTTCTCGGACATAAGGATGTTAACACAACCCGTAAGCACTACGCTGCCCAGGATGATGCCAACAGAAGACGCGCTGCCAAGATGGTACACCTAAGAGAAAATAAATAATATCAAGAGAAAAGTGTCTTATTTACATTTATAGTTTAGTATGGTAGAGTGGTAAATAACTAATTTGTTAAACTATCAAATGTAAAGGAGACATTTTTATTATGAAAAAGAAAATCTTAGCTGCCCTTATGACTGTTGTTATGGGCATGAGTATAGTTGCATGCGGAAGCTCTACTTCTACAAGCGATGTAGACTATATCAAAAATAAGGGAACTCTTGTAGTAGGTATCACTGATTTCGCACCTATGGATTACAAGGATGACGCTGGTAACTGGATCGGCTTTGATGCTGATATGGCAACCAAGGTTGCTAAGGCACTTGGCGTAGAGGTTCAGTTCGTTGAAATTGACTGGGATAATAAGATTCTCGAGCTTGAGAACAAATCTATTGATGTTGTATGGAATGGAATGACACTTACAAGCGAAGTTACAAATGCTATGGAATGCACAAATCCATATCTTAACAACGCTCAGGTCGTAGTTGTTCCTTCATCTGTTGCAGCTGATTATAATGACGCTGCATCTCTTTCAGCTCTTAGCTTTGCAGTAGAATCTGGTTCTGCTGGTGAAGAGGCTGCTCAGGAAAATGGTTACAGCTACACTTCTCTCACATCTCAGGCAGATGCTGTTATGGAAGTAGATGCTGGAACTTCGCAGGCATGTATCATCGACCTTCTGATGGCTGGTGCAATGATCGGTGACGGTACAAGCTATGCTGATCTTACACACACTGTTGAGCTTACCAAGGAAGAATATGGTATCGGCTGTCGTAAGGGTTCTGACCTTGCTAAGTTCATCAACGAACAGCTTACAGCATCCTATAATGATGGTACAATGCTTGAGATTGCCAAGACCTATGGCGTTCAGGATGCGCTTATCAAACAATAATTCACAGGAGTTTTCTATCTGACATGTTTTTGACTGTAACACTATCCCTTCTGGAGGGATTTCTAGGAACTATTAAATTATTTGTATTAACGCTTTTATTCTCTCTTCCACTTGGACTTATCATATCCTTTGGATCGATGAGTAAAATAAAGCTTATCAAATGCCCTATAAGATTTATTATCTGGATCGTACGAGGAACTCCTCTTATGCTACAGCTCCTCATTATTTATTATGGCCCGGGAATATTTCTTCATATGAACATATGGGGTACAGATAATACAGGCAGATTTATAGCAGCTTTAGTAGCTTTTGTATTTAACTATGCCTGCTATTTCTCAGAGATCTACCGCGGAGGGATTCAGTCAATTCCTGTTGGTCAATATGAAGCAGGTCAGGTTTTAGGCCTTTCAAGATCACAGATCTTTTTTAAGATCATTCTTTTACAGGTCATTAAACGCATCGTACCTCCAATATCCAATGAGGTAATCACACTGGTAAAAGATACTTCGCTGGCAAGAGTTATTGCTGTTTACGAGATTATCTGGAATGGACAGGCATTTATAAAAAGTAGTGGTATTATCTGGCCACTCTTCTATACAGGTGCCTTCTATCTCATATTCAGCGGTCTTTTAACGCTGTTATTTGGCTATATTGAAAAGAAATTAAGCTACTTTAGATAAAGATATTGGGGATAAAATGCACATTTTAGAAGTTAATGATATTAGAAAAAAATTTGATAATACAGAAATACTAAAGGGAATAAGCTTTAACCTGGACGAAGGACAGACACTTTCTATAATTGGATCCTCAGGAAGTGGAAAAACAACACTTTTAAGATGCCTTAATTTCCTTGAAACTCCAGATGCTGGAACAATAAGTGTACGTGGTAATATGCTGTTTGATGCAGCTATTTCGGTAACTGATCCAGAGGAACTTCGTAAAAAGAGACTTCATTTCGGACTAGTATTCCAGCAGTTTAATCTGTTTCCGCAGTACACAGCTCTTGAAAATGTTACACTGGCTCCGCTTCTTTCTTCTGACGGCAGATCCAAAGATGAAATTGTAGCAAATGCCAAAGAAATACTAGATAATATGGGACTTTCTAATAGAATGGATAACTACCCTCATCAATTATCTGGTGGTCAGCAGCAACGTGTTGCTATCGCTAGAGCTCTTGCTCTTAAGCCTGACATTCTTTGCTTTGATGAACCTACTTCTGCTCTTGATCCAGAGCTTACTGGAGAGGTTCTTCGCGTTATTAAAGAGCTTGCAAATCTTCATACTACAATGATCATTGTTACTCACGAAATGGCTTTTGCCAGAGATGTGGCAGACACAGCGGTATTCATGGACAATGGTATTATTTTAGAACAAGGCCCGGCCAAGGAACTTATTGATAATCCAAGAGAAGAAAGAACTAAACAATTCCTCTCCCGCCTTAGTCAGAACTGATAAAAATAAATCTCAAGAAATACGCTTATATAGTGTATCTCTTGAGATTTTTTATTTGTATTAAACAGATTTATAGATTTTCTTAAATATGCTCTTTTCTATAATGAAAATATCATGTATGTCGTCCTGGCTGACAGCAAGGTAATCACCCTTCTGCCCAATCATGTAAGTATCATTGTCCCAGAATGAAAAAAGCTTGGTGGTCTTAGTAAGCTTCTTGGCATAAATCTTGATATCGCTAGTAGATTCACAGCTCTTAGCTAGTGGAAGAAGTGAAAAAGACTTACCAGTATCTGCATTCTTGATAGTAGGAATATAGTCGCTGTTAAGCTTAAATTTCCTTCTTGTCTTCTTGAAACTTGAATTAAACTTCTCAACTGAAATAGCCTTAACATTACCCTTAGAATCCAGAATAAGTATAGTGTTATCCCTGATCTCAATATTAGCATCACCTGCAAGAGTTCTGATGATAGCCATATTGCCAGTTGGAACATACTCATGTGGCTCTACATAAGCAAGAGTTATTGGTGAACGCTCGTATTTGGACATATGTGATAAAACAAGAGTTGTATCATTGGCATATATGATCTCTGCATTCTCAAAGTAGTCAGCCATACGCTCTCTTATAATATTAGAAATTGAGTGTTTGGCTGAATCATCATCAATTTCAATGTAATCCGGATACTGCTTGATGATCAGTTCATTTTTAAGAATTCCACCAGCTTTTTCTGTGTGTCCTCCTCCTGAACCTATCTTTTGAGCAAGGAAAGTTGCAAGTTCATCTGCTCTTGTCTCATTGGAACAGCTTCTGATAGAGAATTTGACACCAAAAGACAGAATACTATATACAAGACAAACATCTATATCATCGACAGCAACAATAAAATCTCCAATTAGACCTAAAATATTAGGATCACATGGATCAGTTCTGAGAATAGCATACTTGTTATCGGGATGGTATTCCACACCAAGCATAGCGACTCCTGCGATCTTGGCCTCTCTAAGAGTAAGATTCATATTCTTGAGCTTAAGGATAAGATTCTTATTATAGTTAAGAGCCTCGATCATATCTCGATCAAGAGGGTGTGACATCTCGGAAAAGGCATTGGTATCAGAATATAAGCCATAATAAAGTGCTGTTGCTATATTCTCATCTATATTGAAATCATCATCTTCTATCTTGAGCAGATTCCAAATAACAGAACAACAGCTTCCCAAGTTACTGCGTACCTCGTTTAATTTAGGAAGTGTGCCATATACCTGGTGATGATCAATTACAGCTATATCTTTAGCTGGAAATTTCTTAACGTTACCTTCGCCGTACTGACAGTCTGTTAATAAGAGTAGCTCTGGCTTAGTCTTGAGATTACTTACGAATTCAATGGGAATCTTAAGTTCTTTAATAAGATAAACAAGATTACTCTTTGTTATCTTAAAGTTGCCTGAATAGATAAAGCGTACTTTTTTACCGAGATTAGAAAAGTATCTATATAAAACATATCCTGAACAGATAGCATCTGCATCAGGATTATCATGGCATTGAATAACTATGGAATTATATTTAAGAAGTGCAGATAGTTTCATTTAAAATCTCCTTGCTGATACTATTATATATCAACAAGGAGTATTTTTTTAGGTGAATTATTGAACTTTCTGTTAAATTATGAAGTATTTTCAGATAAATACAGTAAATTTAAAGATGTAATATCATTTATATTCTTTGGAATAATATGGAATGATAAGGCTCTCTCCTGCATTTAATGTGCTATCAGTATCCATTCTGTTGAGTTTGCAAATCTCTGTGATATAGCAATTTAAATTGTTATAGTGATCCTCAGAATAATGCTCTGAAGCTATGCTCCATAATGAATCACCAGCATGTACAGTTACAGTTGTATAATATTTGAATTCAGGTTCATATGTATCAGACTGCGCGTCAGTATATATAGAAGCTCCCATAAAAATAAATGTGAATAACGCTAATGTTATAAGAATTATGATCAAACTGATCTGGCGCTTGAAAATGCGCTGTCTCCTGGCCTTATTGGCTCTAATTCTAATCTCACTCTTGCTGAAAAATCTAGGATCATTGTACAAACTTACTGCAGCATACATTGCATTAGTCATCTTCATACCCTCTTATCAATACCTTAAATCAAACATCAACAGATTCATTCAACTATTAGGCGAACATTTGTTGCGAACAATTGTTCTGAAATAATAATACAAAACAAATGTTTGGTTGTCAACAAAAATCGAACATATTTTCCGAACAAATATTTGCTTATTTTGAAATGCAATGTTATACTAAGAGAGTAAAAATATGTTAAATGATACATTTTCGGTATATTAAATATAGGAGGGACGTATGGAAAAAGGTAATATTTCTAAGAAACAACAGGAGATTCTTGATTATATCAAGGAACAGACTCTTCAGAGAGGATTTCCACCTGCAGTAAGAGATATTTGCAAGGCTGTTAATCTTAAGTCCACATCCTCTGTTCATTCTCACTTAGAGACTTTAGAAAAAAATGGTTATATCAGACGTGACCCTACCAAGCCACGTGCTATAGAGATCTGCGATGATGGCTTTAATATGGTTAGAACTGAGATCGTTTCTATTCCAGTAATTGGTCAGGTTGCAGCTGGTATGCCAATTCTTGCTGAAGAGAATATTGATTCATATATTCCTATTCCAGCTAGTATGTGTCCTAAGGGAGCTGATGCATTCATTCTCAAGGTTAAGGGAGATTCCATGATCAACGCTGGTATTTACAATGGGGATCAGATTTTTGTTCAGCAGTGTAACACTGCTAAGAATGGTGATCAGGTTGTAGCTCTTATCGATGATTCAGCTACTGTTAAGACTTTTTATAAGGAAGATGGACATATTCGTCTTCAGCCCGAGAACGATAATATGGATCCAATTATAGTTGATGACTGTCAGATACTTGGTAAGGTTTTCGGTGTTATGAGATTTTATTAATACATCATTTAATTTATTTTATTAGTGATGATTTATATTACATGTTTATAAATTATCATAGCGATAAAAATATAAGCCGATATATCAGTTTTTGATATATCGGCTTTTCTAATATTTATTAATTTACAATTTAATTATCTGATCAAGATAAGTCTATATTCATATCTGAATCATTAAGCTAAATCTTCTTTTGTAATAGTCTTACCGTCTCTCCAGATTCTCTCAAGATCATAGAAAAGTCTGTTCTCATTATCAAATACATGAACGATAATATCGCCAAAATCAAGAAGAATCCAGTTACCAGTTTCATAGCCTTCTACGTTTTTGGTCATGTGGCCAGCTCTGCCAAGAACTTCCTGTACGTTGTCTGCCATAGCCTGTACCTGATTGATATTAGTACCGCCAGCTATAATGAAATAATCTGCAAGAGTTGAAATCTCACTGATATCAATAACTCTTACGTCTTCTCCTTTTCTATCCTCAAGAGCATCAACAGCCATGAGTGCCATTTTCTTAGATACGTTTAAATCTGCCATTCTAACCTCGCTTATTTATAAAACTTTTTATAATACTCGTATGCTTCCATTGTTGCATCATCACATTCTTTACCGATGGTGTCAAGGTACTGAACAGAATCATGCAGAATATGTGCCAGACACTTATCAATGTCTGAAAATGCTTCTTTTCTGATCTCATCCATACCTTCTAAAGGCTTTCTGTTAGGTTCTATGAAATCAGCTATATAAATGATCTTTTCAAGAAGCGACATGTCTTCTTTACCAGTTGTGTGCCATCTGATAGCGTTTAAAATCTCAGTATCATAGACGTCATACTTAGTTCTGGCCAGATACATGCCAACCTTGGCATGTAAAAGAGAATGATTTCTTCTCTCTACATCAGTTATATCAATCTTATTCTTCTCACAGATCTTGATCTGCTCCTCATGCGTCAGACATTTAGCGCAGTCATGGAGCATTCCGGCTATAAGTGCTTTTTCTACATCTGCCCCATGGACAAAAGCCATATTTGCAGCTGTATAAGCGACACCTAATGTATGGTCGAAACGATCTGGTTTAAGTTCCTTCTGAAGCTCTTTACGGAGCTTTTGTGAGATCTCGATAGTCCTCATTTATATAACCCCTTAATGCAAATATACTCGATACATTCATCAGGTAGCATATATCTTGCAGATCTACCTTTTCTAATACGTTCTCTGATATCAGTAGAAGAAATATCTATCCTGTTAAAGGTCAGAAGTCTTATGTCAGCGCCAAAGTCGTTTTGAAGCTCTCTTCTCTTCTTATCAAGAGCTGCTATGTCATCTTCCTGTCTGGTTGCAGCAAGAATAATACAAGATGTAAGAAGATCCTTGGCTCTATACCATGAATCAATACCAATAGCAGAATCTGCTCCAAGTATCAGATATAATTCATCTCCTGGATACATCATCTTAAGATCCTCTATGGTATCGATAGTATAGCTGCCTTCTGGCTTATCTATCTCTAGTCTTGAACAAGTAAAATAAGGATTATCATTAATTGCCATCTTGACCATCTGGTATCTTTCTTCTGTTCCAGATACCTCTGTTCGATGTGGCATATGCGCAAGATTATTTGGGATAAAGATTACTCTATCAAGTCCAAACTGTTCTCTTGCAGACTCACCAAGTAACAGATGAGCATTGTGAATAGGGTCAAATGTTCCTCCAAGTATACCAATCTTTCTGCATTCCATATTGAGCCTCCTAATGGTATAAACATGTTAACAGTTCATTTAAGCCTTATATTCAAGCCTTCTTACTAGCCTTAGGTAAAACAATCTTAGGATCGTCCTTGAAAGGTTTGTATAATACAAATTTTCTTCCTATAACCTGTACCAGCTCTGAACGTGTACGTTCAGAAACAGTAACAGCTACGTCCTTAACATCTTCTAAACAATTCTTGAGAACTGTAACCTTTACAAGCTCATGTATATTAAAGGTTTCTGCAATAGCATTTGTTATTTCTGGGCTTACACTTGATTTACCAATCTGAAAAACTGGCTCAAGATCAGCTGCCAGACTCTTTAAATATGCTCTTTGCTTACTAGTTAATGTCATTCTTCTTCATCCTCTTCATAATTTCCAGGTACTGTATCAGCGTTTCTATAATATTCAAAGCTAAAGCCGTACATGCGAACTGTATCGCCTTCCTGGATGTGCAACTTCTCAAGTTCATCAAGAATTCCGTTGTCAGCCATAAACTTCTGGAAGAATGCGAATCCTTTTTCAGATTCGAGGTTTGTATAACCAAGCATCTTCTCAATCTTAGGACCTTCTACAACGTACTCTTTTTCTTCTGGATCATATTCTACAGTAAATGCTTCATCAGCAGCTCTTGCCATAGTCTCTGGGAAGAATTCCTGTTCAAATACAACAGGCTTTTCATTGATCTCAGAAAGAACCTTACTAATATAGTATAACAGTTCCTGAATACCTTGACCAGTTAAGGTAGATGTAGCAAACACCTTAACTCCTAGAGGCTCATATTTATTTCTGATCTTCTGGATAATTTCAGCCTGCTCGCCTTCAGGAAGCATATCTATCTTGTTAGCTGCAATAACCTGAGGCTTCTTGGTAATATCTGCATTGTAATTCTTAAGCTCATTGTTGATAGCTTCGATATCTTCAAAAGGATCTCTGCCCTCAGTTGAAGCAGCATCTACAACGTGAATCATAACACGTGTTCTCTCTATATGACGAAGAAACTCATGGCCAAGCCCTGCTCCATCAGAAGCTCCTTCTATTAGACCAGGAATATCGGCAACAACAAATCCTCTTGCATCATTAAGGTCGACTACACCAAGCATAGGTGAAAGTGTTGTGAAATGATAATTGGCAATCTTGGGTTTGGCATTGGAAACCTTAGAAAGGAATGTTGATTTACCAACATTAGGGAAACCTACAAGTCCTACATCAGCAATAACCTTAAGCTCAAGAAGTACCTCTAACTCTATAGCTGGCTGTCCTGGCTGCGCATACTTAGGAGCTTGCATTGTTGATGTTGCATAATGCATGTTTCCGTTACCGCCACGACCGCCTTTTAATATAACAGCTTCCTTGTTATCGCCACTCATATCAGCAATAACCTTTCCGCTGGCTGCTTCCTTAATTACTGTTCCTTCTGGAACCTTTATGATAAGGTCAGATCCATTTTTACCGTGGCAACGTCTCTTGTTACCATCCTGACCGTTTTCTGCTTTATATTTACCACCATAATGGAAATCGGCAAGTGTATTGATACCCTCGTCGACTCTAAAAATAACGTCTCCGCCCTTTCCGCCGTCTCCGCCGTCTGGACCACCGTTATTTACAAACTTCTCTCTTCTAAAGGAAATATGGCCATCGCCACCTTTTCCACTCTGTATAAAGATTTTCGCTTTATCTACGAATACAGGCATATTACTCCTTTTTAGCATCTGCTAAAGTTTGAAAAAGGGCTTCAAACGCAATTGTTTGAAGCCCGATTTGACATAAAAAATTACTTATTCTCTACAGGATGAACGCTAGCCTGCTTTTTATCTCTGCCCTTGCGCTCAAATCTAAGAACACCATCAACAAGTGCATATAATGTATCATCGCTACCGATGCCTACATTAACACCAGGATGAATGTGTGTTCCACGCTGTCTGTATAAAATATTACCGGCCTTTACGAATTGTCCGTCAGCTCTTTTTGCTCCGAGTCTCTTGGATTCAGAATCTCTACCATTCTTTGTTGATCCAACACCCTTCTTATGAGCAAAAAATTGAAGGTTCATATTCATCATGACTTATTCCCTCCTAAATTTAATGTTCAAAAATTTCTTTCCATACTGTCTGAATATACTATCTACACCTAATTCAAATGATTTAACTAATAAATCTGCATCATGTGATGGAGCATCATCAAATCTTACTCTGATAAGTCCAAGCTCTTCATCCTGCTCTACATCAAACTCATCTTCAGTGAAGTTCTCCAATGAATTGATAAGGTTGATAGTCAGTACTGAAACTGCTGCACATACAATGTCTTCACCATATTCAGCGAAACCTGCATGTCCGTTGCACTCTATAATCTTGTACTTGTTATCAGATGTCTTTGTAATAGTTATAGTAGTCATTGTATTCCGACTTTTAATTACAGTGTGATCTTGTCAATCTTAACAAGTGTGAAAGGCTGTCTGTGGCCATTCTTTTTGTGATAGCCAGTCTTTCTCTTGTACTTGTAAACAACAACCTTCTTAGCACGGCCCTGCTCTACAACTGTAGCGCTAACCTTAGCTGAGCTAACATCGCCAGCTACCTTAAGTGCCTTTCCGTCGTTTACTGCGATAACATTATCGAATGTTACCTCTTTTCCAGACTCGACATCGAGCTTCTCTACTCTGATCTCGTCGCCCTCGGAAACTTTGTACTGCTTACCACCAGTTACAATAATTGCGTACATAAGTTACCTCCTTCTTCAAAAAACTCGCTAACTTTGGCGGAGAAATAATCTCACTTAAGCCTAGTTAAGCGGCATACCATAGTACTATAACATCGATTTTATCTATTGTCAACAACATTTTCAACTTCATGCAAAATTTCTTTTAATGATTTATCGTTTTTATTTCTTGTCAGTTCCATAATACCAAGTCCGGTAATATCTACATAGTTGGTATGAACCTGATCCTGTCTGCATAACTTTTTCATGTGTGAAATAAGTTTATCGTAATCCTCATCCTGTTTCATATTAATGAAATCTATCAGGATCATTCCTGTAAGATTCCGAAGTCTTACCTGTCTCATAATCTCGTCTGCAGCTTCAAGATTTACATCAAGAGAAATACTGTTTTTGCCTTTTATAGCCTTACCTGTATTTACATCTATGGCGTTAAAGCTCTCAAGCTGTTCAATAATGATGAAAGCACCACTCTTTAACCAGATTCTGTTCTGTCTAAGTTCATCAATCTTAGACTTTATACCATGAATACCATTATCTTCTATAACAGGACAATCTGTAATTCCAGCATTTTTCATGAAACTCCTGGCTTTGTCCAAGGTATTAACTACAGGTTTGTAAAGGCAGGTAAAAATAGTTCTGCTACGGCCTTCACTTAATATAGCTGCTAGTTTTTCTATACAACTTTTGATATCGGATGATATTGTATCTTCAAAAGAAGACACCTCTATTTCAGAAGCGTTAGTTCTGATTATGAGCCCTATATCGGAACCATAAAGACTACTTTGATAATCTTTTTTCAGGTCATCAAAAATACCTTTTGTCTTGTCTATAAATTCTCTTCTGACATCATCTGAAAGTTTAACAGATGCTCCCACACCATTTCTACCAAGAGTTATAACAGAATACTTGCCAGAAATGGATATCGTAGTAGACAGCTTAGTTTTTTTGGTCTTAATAGCTTCAGAATCTATCTGAACTATTACCTCATCACCATTTTTAAGACAGTCACTACTATCAAAGGATCTGTTAGTTACACAAGAACATGAAATCTTATCAAGTGGAAGATATCCTATATTCTCACCGTCGTATTTAACAAACGCTGCATTAAGATTTTTGACTAAATGATCTACCTTTCCAAGATATATTTCATTTAAATGACTATCTCTTTCAAAAGAAAGATATTCCATCTTATTATTGATAAAGCCGGTGATTACATTATTGCCTTTGTAGTTTGCAAGAATTATCTGACCTTCAGACATTTAAGTAAAACCTCGTTGAAATATCATCTGTTATAAAAGGTTCAATATAAGACTTATCGCCATCTTCGCATAATCTGTAAATATCAATTCTGTGAATATCAAGAGCATTATTATCAAGTTCAAGGCCCTTGGAATTCATAAATCCCCCAAATAAAAGAGATGGCTTTAATGTTGCCATGGAGCTCATGCTAAGAAGAAGTGTGGCTGATTCATCTGCCTCATCACATTCACAGCTAAAAATCATAGGCTTCATGTCTATTTCTTTTTCGCCGCTCTTAGTCTTCTTCATAGCTGGAAGCTTTTCATTATCTAAGTATTTCTTAAATTCAGAAATCCAGTCAAAATCAGGCTTGAGAGACTGTCTAAATCTGATCTTGTATTTAGCTGCATAAGCAGCTGTCATGGCTTTTTCTGCAGAATTACCAAGTTCAACTACGGAAATGATTTCAATTCCTTCGTTCATAACTTCATTGAGACGATTCTTGATATCCTCAGTGCTGACCATGGAATTAACTGTCATATCCATGTATTCACCATCACTTGTAGCGCCAACGCTAAGAGGCTGCGCAAAAGAGATAACCTGGTGAGGGCTAAAGCCCTCTGAGTACTTAACGTCGATCTCAGCTCTTCTGATAGCTTTCTGGAAATATCTCATTACATCAAGGTGACCAATAAACTTAATTGGTCCATTCTTGGAAAATTTCAAACGTAATTTATGCATTGTTCTTGCCCTCCGTACATACACCAACTCCATAGGAGGCTGCGCCACATCCAAGACAGCCAAGACGGCAATTGCTTGAAGGCTTACCTGCAAGAGCATTTTTCCATTCTCTTAAAAGGAATGACTTTGTAACGCCGCAGTTAAGGATATCCCAAGGGAATATTTCATCATCAGCTCTTTCTCTTGTTGTATAGAAGAATGGATCAATTCCGCACTCATCAAATATCTTCATCCATACATCAAAGTGGAAATACTCGCCCCAGGCATCATATATACATCCGCTTTCATAAGCCTTGAGAATTACCTTATTAAGTCTTCTATCACCTCTTGCAAGGATACCTTCCATCATACTTGCATCAGCTTCATGCCAGTTGTATTTAATGTGCTTCTGGTTGAGCTGAGACATGATTCCTTTTCTGGTCTTGTTTGCCTTATCAAGGAATTCCTCTTTAGTATTCATAGGAGCCCACTGAAAAGGAGTAAATGGCTTGGGCACAAAGAATGATGTGCTGGCAACAATATCAATTGTTCTTCCATTTCTCTTCTCTTTAGGCATGGTTTCGAAGTATTCTACTGCAACTTTATTGGCAATATCTCCGATTCCAAGAATATCTTCATCAGTCTCTGTAGGAAGACCAAGCATGAAATAAAGCTTAACCTTATTCCATCCACCAAGGAAGGCTTCATGTGATCCTCTAAGGATATCTTCTTCTGTAAGACCTTTATTGATTACATCTCTCATTCTCTGAGTACCAGCCTCAGGAGCAAAGGTAAGAGAACTCTTTTTAACATCCTGAACCTTACTCATGACATCAAGAGAAAAGGCATCAATACGAAGTGAAGGAAGTGATATATTAACCTTCTTGTCATTGCACTCTTCAATCAGGAAATCCAAGAGCTCTGGAAGCTTGGAGTAATCGCTTGAACTCAAGGAACTAAGGGATATTTCTTCATAACCAGTGTTTTTTAATGACTCAATAGCATGCTGTTTGAGGTATTCAACATCCTTTTCTCTAAGTGGTTTATAGAGCTGACCTGCCTGGCAGAATCTACAGCCTCTTATACACCCACGCATAACTTCAAGGACTACTCTGTCCTGAGTAATCTTGATATATGGAACAACAGGCTTAGTTGGATAAAACTCTTTAGAAAGATCGGTACACATCTCTTTCTTGACAGTTTCTGGTACGTCGTCATAAATAGGCTTCATAGACTTAATTGTGAAGTCGTCGTTATACTCAACGTTATAAAGAGATGGTACATACATTCCAGGAATATGGCTTAGCTGTCTTAAGAATTCCTGTCTTGAAATGCCATCTTTTCTGGCCTTTTTATATAGATCAAAAATCTCTCTATATCTTGTCTCGCCTTCACCAATATAGAAAAAGTCAAAGAAATCAGTAATAGGCTCTGGATTATAAGTACAAGGGCCTCCACCGACTACAATAGGATCATCCCAGGTTCTATCCGCAGCAAGAAGAGGTATCTTGGAAAGATCAAGTACCTGCAAAATATTCGTATAACACATCTCATACTGGATTGTGAAACCAAGAAAATCAAAGTTCTTAATCGGTTCCTGGGAT
>JAEEGI010002700.1_pt1 | contig 43063 bp, 36 predicted proteins | sample 8958751 | NCBI WGS metagenome assembly JAEEGI01 (sample SAMN16246545, study PRJNA631951) | gut metagenome | biome: gut microbiome; feature: rumen; material: KS-attached | host: Bos | place: Iran: Karaj | collected 2018-10 | reverse complement strand
CTGGTAAAAGCACGGACTGGTGGCCGTGGTGGAAACTTCTAACAAAAGATATTGGTACGACAGATTCTATAAACATTTGGGAAGATGTGCAGAGTGGAATAGTTTATAACTTTTTCAAGGATTGGATTACGGAGGTGATAGATCGAACAAAAGAGTTAGATATTTAAATACTTTTTTCTTTGACCTCTGCCACCAGTTGGCGGAGGTCTTTGTTTTCTTTGCATGAAAATAAAATTGATATAATATGAATAGATTCCGATTTGTACATTTGAATGTTCACTCCCATTATTCAATAAAGGATGGATGCGCTAGCATCAGGGAATTAGTGGATGCCGCCATTAAAGAAAAAATGCCAGGTATTGCTATTACTGATAATTGCAATATGTTTGGTATTATGGATTTTTTTGAATATGTTAGTAGCATTAATATCGAAAGACAGGAGAAGGGCAAGAAACCATTCAAGCCTATCATCGGGTGTGAGCTATATGTAGCTAGACGAGGTTCCAAAGAACTAAAAGAAAACATCAAAGACATTAATGGCTATCATCTGACAATTCTTGCCAAGAACCTGATTGGTTATAAGAACCTCTTGAAGATTGTGAGCAATTCATGGACTGAAGGTTTCTATGGAAGTCCTCGAACAGACCGTGCGGATTTGAAGAAATACCACGAAGGTCTGATTGTCCTCTCAGGTAGTGTTGGCAGCGAGGCCTTTACTGAAATTTCCGAAGGGGACATTGAAGGTCTGGATGCTACCATCAAATGGTATCAGCAGACTTTTGGCGAGGATTATTATCTGGAACTACAGCGCTTTGCTGATTTATTCACAAACGGTTCTCAATTACAAAGAATCAACGAACATCTAATTGAAAAGGCTGCCGCCTATGGTGTTAAGATTGTTGCCACAAATGATGTTCATTATCTAAAACCGACTGATATACGTGTTTATAACACGTTGCGATCCATTGCAGAAGGTAAGACCGTCGAAGAGTATGAGAATTTGAATTATCCATTAAATAGATGGCTGACAAGCAGAAAATATATGTGTGAATTGTTCTCGGATGTTCCTGAAGCAATAGCCAGTACAATGGAGATATGTGACAAGATAGAGTTCTATGATATACACCATGCTCCCATTGTCCCCACTATTGATATTCCTAACAGATTCTGTAATGAAAGAAAGGACAATGAAGATAACTATTTGGAACACCTTTCTTTTGCTAAAGCAAAACAAATATACGGGGAATTGCTTCCTGAAGATGTGACTGACAGACTTCGATTTGAACTGGAAATTATCACGAAAAGAGGAGCTTCTGGCTATTTCCTCTTTCTGCAAGATGTAATTAGCACCGCCCAATCAGAGCTTGGCGTTTGGGTTGGTCCTGGACGTGGCTCTGCTGCTGGCAGCCTTGTATGTTATTGTTTGGGGATTACTAAAATAGACCCATTGAAACATGACCTGCTTTTCGAACGGTTCCTTAGTATAGATGGCACGATGTTTCCAGACATAGACATAGACTTCGATGATGAAGGCAGGGAACGTGTTATTGAATGGCTTCAGCAGAAATATGGCAAGGAATGTTGTGCTCATATTGTGGCGTTCTCAACTTTTCCTGGTGATTCTGTATTAAGACGAAGAGTTCGTGATCTGAATGTTCATGCTTGTGGATTTATTGTCGCTAATGATCCAATAACAAACTGGGCACCCATTGCTACTGTTGGTATTGAGGATTCCGAGGGTAATGATAAGATATTGAGATGTGTACAGTATGATGGAAGGCATGTGGAAAAATCTGGCCTCATAAAGTTTGATTTCCTTGGGCTAAAGACATTATCCCAAATGAGAGAAATTTGTATGCTTATTAAGACCCGGAAAGACGAGAATTTCAACATTAATACAATCCCGATTGATGATGAGAAAACCATGAAGCTGTTTCAAGCTGGACAAACAGAGGATGTATTCCTGTTTGATTCGCAGGGGATGCAGAAGTATTTACGAGACCTTCATCCCACATGCTTTGAGGATTTGACTATATTGAATTGTATGTATCGACCTGGCATAATGGAATATATACCAACGTTCATCAAGCACAAAAAGTCGAAGAAGGGAATAAAGTACATCATTCCTTGTATAGAAAAGTACCTTCAGAACACATATGGCATCATGGTTTATCAGGAACAGATAATGATGCTATCGCGCTTGATTGCTGATTTTAGTAGAGGTGAGAGCGACCTGCTGAGAAAAGCCCTCTGGAGGAAAAATAAAGATGTACTATCTGTTCTGAAACCAAAATTCATAGAAGGTGGAATGAAGAATGGCCATGGAAAGAAGGCTCTTGAAAAGGTATGGAATGAGATGGAGCATAAAGGAATGTATGCTTTTAATAAGTCTCATGCTGTTTGCTACACTTGGCTGGCTTATCAAATGGCTTATTTGAAAGCCCATTATCCAGAAGAGTTCAAGCAAGTCATCGAGAAGTATAATTCAGACTAATTTTTCTTCGACCTCTGCCACCATTTGGCGGAGGTCTTTGTTTTCTTTGCACCATAATTCTTTTGAATATGGGAAAAATAGAGAAATATGAGAAGTTGAACAAACCTGGATTATGGTTTGTTTGTTCGGGACAACCAGCCACCGAACTTAAACAGTACATATATGACTTTGCTGTAGAATCCGGGTTGCCTATTGTGGTCTATTCTGGTATTCCCAAAAAGGAAATACAGAATGCAGTCATTGATCTGATAAAAGCGAAATACATAGGAAACGCTGAAAACGAGAGTGAAAGAGATTGGCTGGAACAGGAAATGATGGAATACAACACACATGGTTTCTTCTGTTATCCTGAAGAATTGAACGATTATGTTCCAAATGGTTCCTTCTGGACTGACTATGTCTTCTTTGATGAATTCAAGATTCTTTCGTTCACAAACAGCTTTTCTCACTTGTATCTTATTGATAACTTGTCTGAGTTAAGTCATGACTATGGAAGTGATTATTCAAGGGCTTTGACCTCTATAGAGCAAGAGGCTGTGGAGTATAAGAAAACCATCATTGCTTTTGTCACACCTAATGATTCTTATTATGACAGTACAAGAGATTTTTAACACGAAGGCTGTGCAAGAAATAGAAACCGAAATTCTGAACTTGCAATACGAGACAGGAAAAAGGAGATTATTTAGGGATTCCGAAGGATTTGCTATTAAGAGTCTATTGGGAATTAGAAGAAATATTCTTCATGATTATTTTGTCATGGACGAAAACTATAAGCAGTTGTTAAGCGAATTCAATGATGCTCTGAAACATCAGCTTATCGACATGCGCAATAGAACAATAAAACTCTATGAGTCGGTAAAGGATAACGATGTTAAGAATAATATGGTTGTTAAGGGGAAATGCTTTCTTGGATATGAATATTCTACAATTCATCCTGTTCAAACCGTCAGGGCCAAAAAGATGTGGGCAATGTTAAATGGAACGATGGATGACTTTATGCCTCTGTATGCTGATGGCGCATGCAGTTTCGAAATAGATACCTGGGGGGATCCTATTCATATCCAGTCTGAAAACGAGATGTTGTATTTGCAGGAGGAACCAGATAACTGGAATGAAGGATTGGATAGAGAATTGACCAAGGACATGCATCTGATACATGCATTTCATAACCTGTATGAACATATGGATTTTTCAATTTTTGACTTACTATGGGTGAGAGACTTTAATGTCGAGCTACATGCAGAGATAGACTATCACACATATAAAAGTGATGAGTATGGAGATGATTTGGATTGGAGTAAGTGTGACTATTTTGATTAAACCATTAAGAATATGACACTTTACGAATTATTACATCAGGTCTCGTTTGACGAGATAGTGCCGTTCATAAAACGGTATCATAGAATTGTAACCATATAGGTTTCTTTATGAATGGCTACAAAGCAAGAAAACTATGGCATTGATTGATGATTTTCGGAAACAAACTCGGGACACGATTTTGGATCACATGGACTTCTCATGTTCCTTACTCCTTTTTAATTTTGGCTGCAAAACTACAATCTTTTTAGGCATCCATCGCTATGCAAAATATAGCAGTTTGCGGAATAAGAACGGGTTACGATTTGGCAACCTAACTCCTTCACCAATCCTCCCCAATTTGCTTTTTGACCCAAATTGCTCTTCCTCATTCTTCACTTGTTTGCCTTTATTTTAGGCCGAACTGCGTTAATCTTCCAAAATCGCTTCGCTTTTACAAGCTTTTTTAGTAACTCTGCCATCAAAAGATGGCGAAGTTACTTTATCTCGGCAAAAAAAAAAATGAATTTCTTTGTTTTGCGCTCGACTTTTCGTAACTCTGGCTTCGCCGAACTTACTATGCACTCAGAAATGCAAAAGAAAAACAAGCTTTTCTTTTGCATTTCATTCGTTTTTTCGTAACTTTGCAGAGGTTATAACTAAATCTGTATAAAATGTTTGGATTAGGAATGCAAGAAGTGCTGGTCATTGCACTCATCGTGCTGCTGCTGTTCGGCGGCAAGAAGATTCCCGAGCTCATGAAAGGACTGGGCAAGGGTGTCAAGAGTTTCAAAGACGGCATGAAGGAAATTGACGACGGGAACGGGAACGATAACGGGAACGCTAACGGAAACAAAGAGTGAACAATCAGCAGACTCTCACTTTCTGGGACCACCTGGACGTGTTGCGGTCGTCGCTGATACGTATGGCGGTGGCAGTGGTGGTGGTATCCATTGCAGCATTCTTGCTGAAGGATGAGCTGTTCAGCATTGTGCTGGCACCACGGAGCAGCGACTTCGTGACCTACCGCCTGATAGGGGCAGGGACGTTCAGCCTGCACCTGATGAATACAGGACTGACGGAGCAGTTCATGATACACGTGCGCACGGCGCTGTATGCGGGACTGCTGGTGGCTTCACCTTATATATTATATGAGCTGTTCCGCTTCGTCAGTCCGGGACTCTACCAGAACGAGCGGCGCTATGCCGTCTGGATAGTGGGCACAGCCTACATGATGTTCCTCGTCGGCACACTGGTGAACTACTTCATCGTGTTTCCGCTGACGGTGCGGTTTCTGGGAACCTATCAGGTGTCGCCTGACGTGGCGAACATGCTGACGCTGCAGTCATACATTGACACACTGCTGGGCATGAGTCTGGTCATAGGTGTGGTGTTCGAGCTGCCGGTGGTTTGCGGACTGTTAGGACGCATGGGGCTGCTGACAGACGGCATGATGAGCCAGTATCGCCGACATGCCATCGTGGCCATCCTCATCGTAGCGGCCATCATCACGCCGACAACGGACGTCTTCACGCTCTGCGTCGTGGCACTGCCCATCTACCTGCTCTACGAACTGAGCATCGTCATTGTACGCCTTATCAAATAAACTAACAAATACTAAACTAAAATGTATTTATTATGTCACTAAGAAAGATCAGAATCGCATTAGCCGCCATGATGATGATTGGCATCACGTGGTTGTTCCTCGACTTCACAGGAACGGCGTATCCGTGGCTTAGCTGGATGCCGAAGCTGCAATTTCTCGAGGCCCTGCTGGCTTTGAACGTCGTGGTGATTGTCGGCCTCGTTGTGCTGACACTCATCTTCGGGCGCATCTACTGCTCCGTCATCTGTCCGTTAGGCATCATGCAGGACATCTTCGGATGGTTCGGCAAGAAAGCCAAGAAGAATCGCTACACCTACTCCAAGGCACTCTCGTGGCTGCGTTACGGCGTACTGGCCGTGGGCATCATCGCCTTCGTGTTGGGACTTAGCACCATCGTACAGCTGTTGGCCCCCTACTCTGCCTTCGGGCGCATTGCCACCAACCTGCTACAACCTGTCTATGTGGCTGGCAACAACGTGCTGGCATCCATCGCTGAGCACTACGACAGCTACGCGTTCTACCATACTGACCTGTGGCTGCGCTCGGGTATCTCACTGGGCATTGCCACCGTCACGCTGGTCGTCCTGGCTGTACTCGCTTGGCGCAATGGTCGCACGTATTGCAACACTTTCTGTCCCGTAGGTACCATCCTGAGTTTCCTCGCCCGCTACTCATGGCTGAAGATTCAGTTTGACAAAGAGAAGTGCCGCAACTGCTCCTTATGCACCAAGAACTGCAAGGCTTCGTGCATCGACTACAAGACACATACTGTCGACGCCTCACGCTGCGTGGTCTGTGGCAACTGCATCGACAGTTGTAAATTTGGGGCACTGAGTTATTCTAGACTATCCAGATCATCTAGAGATTCTAGTCCCGAAAACGAAGAGCGTCGCGCTTTCCTATTGTCGAGTACGTTGCTGGCTACTGCCGCCCTCGCCCAGCAGAAAGACAAGATGATGGACGGCGGACTGGCAGAGATAGAAGACAAGGTGGCTCCTGAGCGCCAGACACCGCTGACGCCGCCGGGTTCACTGTCGGCCAAGAATATGGCATTACGCTGTACGGGTTGTCAGCTCTGCATCTCGGAGTGTCCCAACGGCGTGCTGCGCCCCAGCAGCGACCTGCTGCACTTGATGCAGCCTGTTATGTCCTACGAGCGCGGCTACTGCCGTCCAGAGTGTAACCGCTGTTCGGAGGTCTGTCCGGCTGGCGCCATCAAGCCCATTACGCCTGAGGTCAAGGCCTCCACGCAGATAGGCCATGCCGTATGGATCAAGAAGAACTGCATCCCGCTGACCGACGGTGTGGAGTGCGGCAACTGTGCCCGCCACTGTCCGACAGGTGCCATTGAGATGGTGCCCAGCAATCCTGACGACGACGAGTCACCCTATGTTCCCGCCGTCAACGAAACCCGTTGCATCGGCTGCGGTGCCTGCGAATACCTGTGTCCCGCCCGTCCCTTCTCGGCCATCTACGTCGAGGGGCACGAACAGCATAAGGAGTTATAACGATAACGTGAACGATAACGATAACGTGAACGATAACGACAACGAAAAAGAGATGATGAAGCAAGATATAACAAGAAGGAATTTCCTCAAGATATTAGGTGGTGGTGCCGTGACAACTGTTGCCGTCATGACGGGTTGTAAGTCGAAGACCGACTCAAAAGCCGTCGAAGAGTATAAGAAACAAGTAGAGCCGCCAGTGGGTAAGATGACCTACCGCACCAATCCCAAGAGTGGCGACAAAGTGTCCATACTGGGTTATGGCATGATGCGCCTGCCGTCAAAGACGGAGAACAAGGACGACTACGACCAGGACATGATCAACCGTCAGGTGGACTATGCCATCGAGCACGGCGTCAACTACTTCGACACCAGCCCCGTCTACTGTCAGGGCAAGTCGGAGGCCTGCACGGGCATCGCCCTCAGCCGCCATAAGCGTTCGGAGTATTTCGTGGCCACCAAGCTCTCCAACTTCCACCCCAGCACGCACAGCCGCGAGGCCAGCATGGCCATGTACCAGAAGTCGCTGAAGGAACTGCAGGTCGACTACATCGACTACTACCTGCTGCACGCCGTCGGCGGCGGTATGGATGAGTTCAACAAGCGCTACGTCGACAATGGCATGATGGAATACCTCATGCAGGAGCGCGAAGCAGGCCGCATCCGTAACCTCGGCTTCTCGTTCCACGGCTACAAGAACGTGTTCGACGAGGTGCTGGCCATGCACGACAAATATCACTGGGACTTCGTGCAGATAGAGCTCAACTATCTGGACTGGGACTTTGCCAACGAAATCAACGACCGCAACGTAGATGCCAGCTACCTCTACGACGAGTTGCAGAAGAAGGGCATCCCCGCCGTCATCATGGAGCCCCTGCTGGGCGGACGACTGGCCAACCTGCCGCAGTATATGGCCACGGAACTGAAGACGCGCAACCCAGAGCGCAGCGTGGCCTCGTGGGCCTTCCGCTATGCCGGCACGCCAGAGGGTGTCCTCACCGTACTCTCAGGCATGACTTACATGGAGCACCTGAAAGACAATCTGCTCAGCTACTGTCCACTCGTGCCGCTCACCGAAACTGAGCAGCGCTATTTAGACAAAGACGTGGCAGAGCGCATCGTAGGGCTCGAAAACATCCCCTGCAATGACTGCAAATACTGCATGCCATGTCCCTACGGCATTGACATTCCCGCCATCTTCGTACACTACAACAAATGCAAGAACGAGGGTACTCTGCCCCTTTCTAGGATGGACAAGGAATACATTCGTCTGCGCCGCAACTACCTCATCGGCCTCGACCGTGCTGTACCACGTATGCGCCAGGCCGACCACTGCATTCAGTGCGGCCAGTGCGAGCCTCATTGCCCGCAAAATATCCGCATACCCCGCGAGCTCCATAAAATCAGCGAATTCGTAGAAGCACTGAAGCAGGACAAAGAGACAATTGCCAAGAAAGAATAAGCCTTTCCAACGGACGATATGGAGAAAATCATACTGGGCATAGACCCTGGAACGAACATCATGGGCTATGGTGTCATTAAAGTGAATGGCACCAAAGCCGAGATGGTGACGATGGGCGTCATCGACATGCGAAAGATGGAAGACGGCTACCTGAAGTTAGGACATATCTTCGAGCGCGTGACGGACATCATCGACTCCTTTCTGCCCGACGAGATGGCCATCGAGGCGCCGTTCTATGCCAAGAACGTGCAGACGACGCTGAAATTAGGGCGCGCCCAAGGCACAGCCATTGCCGCCGCCATCCACCACGGCGTACCCATCCACGAATATGCGCCGATGAAAATCAAGATGGCTATCACGGGCAACGGATCAGCCTCCAAGGAACAGGTAGCCGGTATGCTGCAGCGGCTGCTGAAGTTCGATGACGATGCCTTGACAAAGTTCATGGATGCCACGGATGCCTTAGGTGCTGCCTACTGCCACTTCATGCAGATGAACCGCCCCGAAAGCCAAGCCCACTACAAAGGCTGGAAAGACTTCGTCAACAAAAACCAGTCCAGGGTGAAGAAGTGACGTTGTGTCAAGAAAGACCAAAGATTGAGCATAAAAAAGATTTTTTCATTCAAATGGGTAAAGTAACAGTTATTGCAGGAAGGAACGGGAGCGGCAAGACGCTCTATATTGACCAGTTGCGCAAGACGCTGGCCTCTGACCGCGTGCGCTATATCGCCTTCACCGACTCGTATGGCGTGAACGTCGACGGACAGTACTACCTGCAGCTGCGCTGGAATCAGCACGACATTGACCACGAGACGCCTACCGTCGGGGAACTGCTGGAGCGGGCGTACCATCTGGCTGGCGATGATAACGAGGAGCGACGCAACCTACAGCAACACCTCTATGAACTGTTCCACATGGCACCGCTACTGGACAAGTACATCATCTCCCTGTCAAGCGGCGAGTTGCGTAAGTTCCAACTGACGAAGACGCTGTTTGCCAATCCCAGCCTACTCATCATGGACAACCCGTTCATCGGACTCGATGCAGAGACGCGCAACCAGCTGAGTGACCTTTTGCTGATGCTGGTTCACGAGCGCGACATGGATATCATGCTCGTACTCTCCAAGACCGACGGTATTCCACTCTATGTGACGGAAGTGATTGAGGTCAAGGATGGTACGGCACTGCCCTCATGCAGCCGTTCCGACTACTTCGCCCACCAGAAACCTGTCCCTGCCCATGTGCTGTCGCAGGACAAGCAAGAGGCGCTATTGTCGCTCCCCTACCACGATAATGACTACGACTGCCAGCGCGTCGTTGACATGCACGATGTCAGCATCCGCTATGGCGAGCGCATCATCCTGAAAGACGTTAACTGGACTGTCATGAATGGCGAGCGCTGGGCGCTGTCAGGACAAAACGGCAGTGGCAAGTCGACGCTGCTGTCATTGGTGTGTGCCGACAACCCGCAGAGCTATGCCTGCGACATCACGCTGTTCGACCGGCCGCGAGGTTCTGGCGAGAGTATTTGGGACATCAAGCGCCACATCGGCTATGTGTCGCCCGAGATGCACCGTTCCTACAAGCGCAACCTGCCAGCCATCCGCATTGTCGCCAGCGGACTGATGGACTCCATCGGACTGTATGCCATTCCTGACAAGAAAGACTACGATACGTGCCGCTGGTGGCTTGACATCTTCGGCATCGGCCACTTGGCCGACCGCCCCTTCCTGCAGCTGTCGAGTGGTGAACAGCGGCTGGTGCTGCTGGCGCGTGCCTTTGTCAAAGATCCTCAGCTGCTTATACTCGACGAGCCCCTGCATGGCCTTGATCTCTGGAACCGCCGACTGGCGAAGGACATCATTGAGACATTCTGTCAGCGTCGCAACAAGACAATGATTATGGTGACACACTATCAGGAGGAACTGCCTGCCAATATTACACACTCACTATGGCTTCAGCGGCACACTTGACATTTTTTGGCACGGTTTTTGTAGATAGGTATAACGTATGACAAGTCAATTCTCACCCAAGGTATCCGAGATTCTCGCTTACTCACGCGAGGAAGCTGCACGGCTGGCCAGTCGCAGCGTGGCTCCTGAGCACCTATTATTAGGACTGCTGCGCATGAAGGAAAGTCCAGTTCTTAACGTGTTTCGCAGACTCGACATCAATCTTCTGTCGGTGAAGACGGAACTGGAGAATCGCGTGCGCGAGGATGAAATCGGAATGCCTATCTACACACAACAATTAGTGCTGAACGAGAAAGCCAGCAACATTCTGAAGCTGGCCGTACTCGAAGCACGTCTGCAACGCACCACTCGTGTGGAGGAGCAGCACCTGCTGCTGGCCATCTTACACGACTCAGCAGAGACCGGTGCCAAACAAGTATTAGAACTAAACAACATGAACTACGAAGACGTTTTGACACTACTGTCCGTCAAGGACGGCATAGGACTGCCTGACGAGGACTACGAAGAGGAAGAGACCGACGGCGGGCAACAGACATCAGACAATCGGAAGTCGGGGACTGCCACGACAGCCACACAGACCAAGAGCAAGTCGAAGACACCTGTACTCGACAACTTCGGCACCGACCTGACACAGCAGGCCGCCGAAGGCAAGCTGGACCCCTGTGTAGGCCGTGAGCGCGAAATACAGCGCGTGGTAGAAATCTTAGGTCGCCGCAAGAAGAACAACCCCATCCTGATTGGTGAACCTGGTGTTGGCAAGAGCGCCATCGTCGAAGGACTGGCACAGCTCATCGCCTCGCACCACTGTTCTCCTACCTTATTTAATAAGCGGCTCATCACCCTCGACATGACTGGCGTTGTAGCTGGCACGAAATACCGCGGCCAGTTTGAGGAGCGCATGAAGATGCTCGTCAAGGAGCTGGAGCAGAATCCTGACATCATCATCTTCGTCGACGAGATACACACCATGATAGGAGCCGGCTCAACACCCGGCAGCATGGATGCAGCAAATATCCTGAAGCCCGCCCTGGCACGCGGCACCATCCAGTGCATCGGTGCCACCACGCTTGACGAATACCGCAACAGCATTGAGAAGGACGGAGCCTTGGAGCGCCGCTTTCAGAAGGTACAAGTGGAGCCGACCACTGACGAAGAGACGCTGCAGATACTGAAGAACGTGCGCGACCGCTACGAATACCACCATCACGTCAGCTATACCGACGAGGCCTTAGAGGCATGTGTCAAACTGACAGCCCGCTATGTCACAGACCGCTTTATGCCCGACAAAGCCATCGACGCACTGGACGAGACAGGGTCACGCGTACACCTTCAGAATGCCAACATCCCACCCGAAATCACTGAGATGGAGAAGGAGATTCAGCATATCAAGGAGCGCAAGCAGCAGGCCGTAGGCAACCAGAACTTCGAGTTGGCAGCAAGCTATCGCGACCGACAGACCGTACTGGAACGTGAACTGCAGGAGCTGAACCGCAAATGGCTCGACGGCGAGGTCGACGTACGCCAGACAGTAACTGCCGAACAGGTGGCCGACGTAGTGTCGATGATGACTGGCATCCCCGTTCAGCGCATGGCCCAGGAAGAAGGAATCCGCTTGAAGGGAATGGCGCAAGAGCTTAAGCAACAGGTTATTGCACAAGACAAAGCCATCGACAAGATGGTACGTGCCATCCAGCGCAACCGCGTAGGACTTAAAGAACCCAACCACCCCATCGGCGCCTTTATGTTCCTCGGTCCAACGGGTGTCGGCAAGACTTATCTGGCCAAGAAACTGGCAGAATTTATGTTTGGCTCCAGCGATGCCCTTATCCGCATCGACATGTCAGAATACACAGAATCGTTCAACGTCAGCCGACTCATTGGCGCTCCTCCGGGCTATGTGGGCTATGAGGAGGGCGGACAGTTGACTGAGCGCGTGCGCCGTCACCCCTACTCCATCGTGCTGCTCGACGAGATAGAGAAAGCTCACGGCAACGTCTTCAACCTGCTGCTACAGGTGCTGGACGAAGGTCGCCTGACTGACGGCAACGGCCGTTTCGTGGACTTCCGCAACACGGTCATCATCATGACCTCCAATGCCGGCACACGTCAGCTGAAGGAGTTTGGACGCGGTGTGGGTTTCAACACCAACTCGTCGTCGCTCATGCTCAACGAACAGGACAAGGAGCATGCCCGCCAGATTGTGCAGAAAGCGCTGTCGAAGCAGTTCTCTCCAGAATTCCTGAACCGTCTCGACGAAATCATCACCTTCGACCAGCTGGATCTGGATGCCATCAAGCAGATTATCGACGTCGAACTGAAAGGGCTCTACCGCCGCATCAGCGACCTCGGCTATACTGTTGACCTCAGCGACGAGGCCAAGCAGTTCGTGGCAGAGAAGGGCTATGATGTGCAGTTTGGTGCCCGTCCGTTGAAGCGCGCCATCCAGAGCTATATCGAGGACGGCATCTCCGAACTCATTGTCAACGGCGACCTGCCCGCAGGAACCGTCATACATATCGGCAAGGCAGCAGACAAGGAAGAACTTACATTTAATATATAACTCAAATGAAAAAGACAAAGACTCTCTTTGCCACACTCACCGCTACGGTCCTGATGGGAATGGGTGTGGCATCATGCACCTCAACCTCCAACTTAGGTTCCATCTTGGGCACTATCGGCAGTGGCGGCACCATTGCCAATGTATTCAGTAGTGTCATCGGCATGGACAAACTCACGGCACAGGGTCTGATTGGCACCTGGAACTATAGCGGTCCGGGCTGTGCATTCACCAGTGAGAACCTGCTGGCCAAGGCTGGTGGTGAGGTGGCAGCTACCAAGATTGAACAGGAAATGCAGCCATATTTCGACAAGGTAGGCATTTCGGCATCCAACACCCGCATTATCTTCAACAGCGACAATACATTCTCTGCTACCATCGCTGGAAAGTCGTTCAGCGGCCAGTACACCTTCGACGAGGCCACAGCCAAGGTCACACTCAAGGGGATGCTGCTCACCATCAACTGCTATGCCAAGCGCGAGTATGGCGGCATCTCACTGCTCTTCGAGTCAAAGAAGCTGCTCACCATCCTACAGACGATGGCAACGCTCAGCGGCAACACGACCTACCAGAAAGTGGCAGAACTAAGCAAAAACTACGACGGCGTACGCCTTGGCTTCGACATGAAGAAGTAGTACTGTAAAGAAGTCAACAAAAGAGCGGGGCATCAGTCTGTTACGACCGATGCCCCGCTTTTATTAGTTTAGGGAATAATCTCTTTCTTAGTTCTTGAAGAAGTCCTTAACGGCTTCGTTAGGAACCATCTGCTCGTCGAAGATGTAAGCACCAGTCTTGGGGCTCTTCACCATCTTGATTACCTTTGTGTAAGCGCGACCATCCTTTGAGCCTTCATGGAGGGTAGCGACGGTTTTCTTTGCCATGCTTTAAATAGATTATTTAATCTCCTTGTGCACAGTCATGCGCTTCAGGATGGGGTTATACTTCTTGAGCTCCATTCTCTCAGGTGTGTTCTTACGGTTCTTGGTCGTAATATAACGGCTTGTTCCGGGCAGTCCACTATCCTTCATCTCAGTGCACTCCAGAATCACCTGTACACGGTTACCCTTTGCTTTCTTGTTTGCCATTGTCGTTAGTCTCCTATCACTTTAATATCTTTCCAGTCAACATAACCCTTGGCAACAGCCTGCTTCAGGGCAGCGTCCAGACCTACCTTGTTAATCATACGCAGACCAGCAGCACTGATCTTCAACTGAATCCAGCAAGCCTCTTCCACGTAGTAGAACTTCTTGCTGAACAGGTTGACATCAAAGACGCGCTTGGTGCGGTGCTTTGAGTGCGACACATTGTTACCACGCTGTGCCGTCTTTCCTGTAATCTGACAAATTTTAGACATCTCTATCTACCTTTTCTTTGTTCCTAATTATAAACTTATTCCAAACAGGGTGCAAAGGTACTACTTTTAATTAAGAATTAAGAAATAAGAAATAAGAATTCCCCTACTCTTAATGTTTTTTAACGCTCTTATCCTTCTTTACCCTTTGTTTTCATCCGTCTGGTTCTCTGATTTCAGAAAATCGAGGAACATCTGCATGGCTTTGTTGGTGGCTATGGCGAGGTTAATGTCGCGTCCGTGGTCTTCTTCCACCTTCAGCGTCACCTGCTTGTCGGGCGTGCCGCAAGCCAGCCAAATGGTACCTACGGGAATGTCCTTGGAACCTCCCGTCGGACCGGCAATGCCCGTTGCCGAAATGGCAAAGTCGGTGTTGAGCGTCCTGCAAGCACCTTGCACCATCTGCATGGCCACTTCTTCACAGACGGCCGTTTTCTCTTCCAACACTTCTGGGCTGACATTGAGCAAGTTAGCCTTCACCTCGTCGACATACGAGATAATGCCACCCTTGAAATACTTCGAGGCTCCTGGCACGGCAATGATGGCCTCGGCAATACGTCCGCCCGTACAGCTCTCTGCCGTACTCACGGTCTTCTCCATCTCCCACAGCATCTGACTAATCTCTCTGCTGATAATCTTGCTTTCAAAATCCATATCTTGACGTTATTTAAATGTTACTCTTGAGAAGGCTGGTGCGTCAATCGGACAGAATTCCTTGTCCAGATATTTGTAATAGCCTACTATACCAATCATGGCGGCATTGTCGGTGGTATAGCTGAACTTCGGAATGTAGACCGTCCACCCGTAGCGCTTGGCATAGTCGTGGAAGGCATTGCGAAGGCCATTGTTGGCGCTGACACCACCAGCCACCGCTACATGTTTGATGCCGGTCTGCTTGACGGCCAGCTTCAGTTTCTTCATCAGGATATCCACAATGGTCCATTCCAGCGAGGCGGCAATGTCCTCCTTATGATGCTCGATGAAGTCCGGATCGTCCTCCACCCACTTGCGCAGGCTATAGAGAAACGACGTCTTCAGACCTGAGAAACTATAGTCGAGCCCTGGAATGTGGGGTTCAGCAAACTGGTATGCCTTGGGATTGCCCTGACGTGCCAGACGGTCGATGATAGGACCGCCCGGATAACCCAGCCCCATAACCTTCGAGCATTTGTCGATGGCCTCGCCAGCAGCATCGTCAATAGTCTGCCCCAATACTTCCATGTCGTTATAGGCATTGACCTTGACTATCTGCGAGTTACCGCCACTGACCAGCAGACAAAGGAACGGCAATGGCGGAATATGATCCTCCGTCTGGGCGGTAGCAAATTCTTCACTCTTCACTATTCCCTCTTCACTTCTAATGAAGTGCGCCATTACATGTCCCTGCAGGTGGTTGACATCAATCAGGGGAATACCCAGGGAACGGGCAAAGCCCTTGGCGAAATTGACACCCACGAGCAGCGAACCCATCAGACCCGGACCACGGGTAAAGGCCACAGCACTCAGTTGTTCCTTGGTGATGCCAGCTCGCTTGATGGCCTCGTGTACCACAGGCACTACATTCTGTTGGTGTGCTCTCGATGCCAACTCAGGCACCACGCCACCATACGATTCATGCACAGCCTGTGAAGCCGTCACGTTCGACAGCAACACGCCATCCTTCAGCACAGCCGCACTGGTGTCGTCACAACTCGACTCTATACCTAATATATATATTTCTTTTGTCATTGCGTTATTACGTTATTTCGTTATAACGTTATTCCGTTATTACGACTTAATAAGACAGCACTTCTACGCCGTGTTCGGTCATCAGCAGCGTATGCTCCCATTGGGCGCTGGGCTGCTCGTCGTCGGAGATAACTTCCCAGCCATAGGGGTCTTCAGAGTCGATGAAAACTTTCCAGGTACCCATGTTGATCATAGGTTCTATAGTGAACACCATTCCAGGTACCAGCAACATGCCATTACCTTTCTGTTGGAAATGAGCCACCTCAGGCTCTTCATGGAAGTCACACCCTACTCCGTGACCGCACAAATCGCGTACCACGCCATAGTGATACTTTTTGGCATGTTTTTCGATAGCCTTGCCGATGTCGTTGACAAATCCCCACGGCTTGGCAGCCTCCATTCCTATCTCCAGACACTCCTTCGTGACACGCACCAACTGTTCCTTTTCAGGCGTTGTCTTGCCGATGATGAACATTCGCGAGGCGTCGGCATAGTAACCATCGAGGATAGTGGTGAAGTCGACATTAATGATGTCGCCCTCCTCCAGAATATCTTCCGCCTTGGGAATACCGTGGCAGACCACCTCGTTGATACTCGTACAAACACTCATGGGAAACGGCAGTGTCTCCTCATCTCCACCATAGTTCAGACAGGCGGGAATCGCATTGTGCATAGCACAATAGTCGCGGCATATCTGATCAATCTCTAACGTCGACATACCGGCACATATCTCTTTCTCGACAGCATCCAACACACCCGTGTTGACCACACCGGCACGACGAATACCCTCCAACTGTTCAGGTGTCTTAATCAGGTCTGGTGTAGGCACCAGCACACCTTTGTTTTCTAAATACATGATACGCTTGTCCAACTCCGTGGGTTGTTGCCCAGCCTTGCAGCGCCATCTTCTTCTCATCATATTTTCAGATTTTGGGTGCAAAGTTACAAATATTTTTCAAATAATGTGGAGAATATTCAAAAACAATGCACTTTGGTCTTTTTTTTGGCACGATATTTGCTGATACCTCGGCAAACGAATACAACGAATAAAAAATAAGTATATGCAAAAAGGTAACATCGGGGTTACGACTGAGAACATTTTCCCCGTCATCAAAAAGTTTCTCTATTCAGATCATGAAATATTCCTCCGCGAGATGGTATCGAACGCCGTCGATGCCACGCAGAAGTTGAAGACGCTGGCCCAGCAGGGCGAGTTCAAGGGTGACATGGGCGATCTGACCGTGCATGTCAGTCTGGACAAGGACAAGGGTACCATCACTATCTCTGACCGCGGTATCGGCATGACTGAGGAGGAGATTGACAAGTACATCAACCAGATTGCCTTTTCGGGCGTCAATGACTTCTTGGAGAAATACAAGGACAATGCCAACAACATCATCGGCCACTTCGGACTGGGCTTCTACTCCAGTTTCATGGTGTCGAAGAAGGTAGAGATTGTCACTCGTTCGTACAAGGATGGTGCCAAGGCCGTGAAGTGGTCGTGCGACGGCTCGCCTGCCTACGAGATTGACGATGCCGAGAAGGAGGATCGTGGTTCGGACATCATCCTCTATTTGGATGACGACTGCAAGGAATTCTTAGAGAAAGAGAAGATTCAGCAGTTGCTGACCAAGTACTGCAAGTTCATGGCTGTACCTATCGCTTTCGGCAAAAAGCAAGAGTGGTCGAGCGAGAAAAAGGAGATGGTGGACACTGAGGAGGACAACGTCATCAACGACGCTGAACCGCTGTGGACAAAGGCTCCGTCGACGCTGAAAGACGAGGACTACCAGAAGTTCTACCGCACACTTTACCCCATGTCGGACGAGCCCATGTTCTGGATTCACCTGAACGTCGACTACCCATTCAACCTGACGGGTATTCTATACTTCCCCCGCATCAAGTCGAACATCGACCTGCAACGCAACAAGATTCAGCTCTATTGCAATCAGGTCTTCGTGACCGACCAGGTGGAGGGCATTGTCCCCGAGTTCCTGACACTGCTCCATGGTGTAATTGACTCACCCGACATCCCGCTGAACGTCAGCCGCAGCTACTTGCAGAGCGACCGCGAGGTAAAGAAGATTTCAACCTATATCACGAAGAAGGTTGCCGACCGTCTGCAGGCCATCTTCAAGGAGGACCGCAAGCAGTACGAAGAGAAGTGGGACGACCTGAAGCTATTCATCAACTACGGCATGCTGAGCGAGGAGAGTTTCTACGACCGCGCCAAGGAGTTTGCGTTGTTTAAGGACACGGAGGGCAAATACTTCACCTTCGACGAATACAAGACGCTTATCGAAGCCAGTCAGAAAGACAAGAACGACCAGTTGGTCTACCTCTACGCCACTGACAAGGAGGAGCAGTACTCGTACATCAAGGCCGCTCAGGACAAGGGTTACTCTGTACTGTTGTTGGACGGACAACTCGACGTACCTGCCATCCAGATGCTGGAGCAGAAGTTCGAGAAGAGCCACTTCACCCGTGTCGACAGCGACATCATCGACCGCCTCATTGTCAAGGACGATCAGCCGAAGTCTACGCTGTCAGATGACGAGTCTGCCAATTTGTCACAAGTATTCAAGTCACAGATGCCGAAGATGGAGAAGACCGAATTCATGGTCGAGGTGCAGTCGCTGGGTGCTGAACAGCGTCCCGTGGTCATCACGCAGAACGAATGGATGCGCCGCATGAAGGAAATGAGCCGTTTCCAGCAGGGCATGAACTTCTATGCCCAGATGCCTGACTCGCTGAACCTTGTGCTCAACAGCGACCACCCCTTGGTCAAGCGCGTACTCGACGATTGCAAGACCAATACGGAAGAAGCCCTGAAGCCCATCGAGAGCGAGCTGAAGGGTCAGGAGGCTCGTTTGGCCGCCATCCGTCAACAGCAGGAGAAAAAGAAGCCAGAGGAACTGACACAGGACGACAAAGACATGAAGGCCGACTGCGAAAAGACCATCCAAGAGCAGAAGGAGAAAAAAGAAAGTGTGCTGAACGGTTTTGCCGCTCAGAACAACATCGTTCACCAGCTCATCGACCTGGCGCTGTTACAGAACGGCATGCTAAAAGGCGAGGCACTCGATAAGTTCCTAAAGCGCAGCGTCGAACTTATCAAATAATCTACCCCCACAAAAAGAGGCGTTCCCAAGCAGATTTGGAAACGCCTCTTTTTTTTTGTACTTCACATCATTCTCCAAAAATCTTCTGCAACTTACGGTGCAGCGCTTTACCACGAAGTGCACGATTGACTATCTTACCCTGTGGGTCGATAAGGATATTGTCGGGGATACCTTCAATCTTATAGATGGGGGCTGCGGCACACTTCCAGCCTTTCAGGTCGGAAATCTGCAACCACGGCATCTTGATTTGCCCAATGGCTTTGACCCATGCTTCCTTCTTCTGGTCGAACGACACACCAACCACCTCAAAGCCCTTGGCATGGTACTTATTGTAAGCCTTCAGAACGTTAGGCATCTCAGCACGGCAAGGGCCGCACCATGAGGCCCAGAAGTCTACCAGTACCCATTTGCCTTCGCCCACAAGCTCGCTAATCTTGTGCATCTTGCCGTCAGGGTCAGCCATCTCCAGGTCAGTATACTGCTGTCCGATGAAAGCTGACTGCGGACCGTCCTGAGGCGCCATCATCTTTTGCACTTCATCCCTCGTTTTCTTCAGATAGGGATGGTTGGCAAACACCACCTGTTCCTTAACCAACTCGTCGTATGCCTCCACGCCATTGTCAATGAAGTAATAGCCAGCGAAGGCCACGGGAATCAGCGAATTACGCTCATCCTCAAATACTTTGTTGGCAAAGACTGTCATGCCGTCAATCATCTTATTCATCTCGTCGAGAATCTCATCCTGATGCGCCATTATTTCTTCTCTATTCATTTTGGAAGTCTTCTCGTCAAAAATCCTTTTGGGAAGGTTTTGTTCAATCTCCAACTTCGTCAGACGCTCGTTCAGCGGTGAGCCTTTCACCGTACTGTCGTTGACATTGACAACAATTGGCGTACCATCGTTGAAGAAATCAGTCACCCATTTCTTACTCTCTACCTTTAGTGCCATCAAGGCGTCCTTATCAGCAGCACCGCTGAACGAGAACTTGCCGTTGGCAACAACCATACTGTCAAGAGTCTTTTCTGTCAGTTGATCTATCAAATAGACCTTTTTACCATCGTCAGCACATATACCGCTGACGGAGTAATTCACTTGCTGTGCCATTGCAGACATTGTTGCAGCCACAAGAGCTACCATAAAAAACTTTTTTCTCATTTTTTTTTCTATTTTCAATTATCAATTATCATTTAGAATGTAGGTCGCTTTTCGGTTAGTATTTTATAAAGACGCGGAATATCAACATACTTGCGAACATGATCAGCAAGCAAGTCGTACTGTCTTTCCTTGAAATCTGCCATTGAGCGAGTGGCATCTGAATCCGCTGCACACTTCTGAACAGCCTTTTCGCCAATGGTCTTGTCTTTCAACAGATAGTCGATGACAGGTGCATTGTCAAGAAAACCATGAATGTAGGTACCGATGCAGTGGTCGGTCTGTAGGATGACCTTATCGGTGTCGCTGACGCCCTGATGAATCTCATAGCCCTGACACTCATGGCCATGAAACTGGAAGGTGACCTGACGGGTGGTTTTATCTGCCGTCATGGTGGTATGGATGGGCAGCAGTCCAAGACCAGGAAGTTGGGCAACGGTGCCTTCAATGCCATCAGGGTCGTTGATGGTCTGCCCTAACATCTGATAACCGCCACAGATACCGACAACCGTCTTTCCATCACGATAGGCACGGACAATAGCCTGCGCACAACCATTTCTGCGCAGTTCCAGCAGGTCGTCCAGAGTCGTCTTCGTCCCAGGCAGGATAATAATGTCAGCGCGACTAATATCCTTGGTGTTGCTGGTATAGAAGAGGTTGACCCGCGGGTCACGCTCCAAGCGGTCGAAGTCGGTAAAGTTGCTGATGTGTCGCAGCAGAACCACGGCCACATTCACTTTCCCTTCTGCCAGTTCACGCCGCTTCTGTTCGAGGCTTACGGAATCTTCCTCCTCAATATAAATGTCCTTGAAATACGGGACAACACCCAAGACTGGCACGCCACATATCTCTTCCAGCATACGACGGCCTTCGTCAAAGAGACGCATGTCACCACGGAACTTGTTGATGATGATGCCCTTGATACGTTGGCGGTCTTCTGCAGACTGCAAGGCAATACTGCCATAAACGCTGGCAAACACGCCCCCACGGTCAATGTCGCCTACCAGGATGACGTCAGCATTGGCATGACGCGCCATCGGCATATTTACAAGGTCAGTATGGCGGAGATTCAGTTCCGAGATGCTGCCAGCCCCCTCCATCACGATGGGATTATACTTAGCTGCCAGTCGGTCAAAGGCATCACAGACCTCCTTTCGGAAGTCCAGTCCCGCTCCCTTCAGGGAGGGGTTAGGGGTAGGCCTCCAGTAATCATACGCATCCCTATTGCCAATGGGCTTGCCGTGTAGGACAACCTGCGAAGTATGGTCGCTCTGAGGTTTCAGCAGCAGCGGATTCATGTCTGTATGACAGGGAATGCCGGCAGCCTCAGCCTGCACCGCCTGTGCACGGCCAATCTCAAAACCCTCTGGTGTTGCATAGCTGTTCAAGGCCATGTTTTGTGCCTTAAAGGGAGCAGGATGGTAGCCATCCTGTTTGAAAATGCGACACAAAGCAGCCGCAATGACGCTCTTACCAACGTGACTGCCTGTACCAGCCAGCATCACAGGATGAAGTTTCTCAATTATCATTTCTCAATTATCAATTAGGGCGAAGCCCGCATAAAGGTGCGTATAGCTTGCAAAAACGTTTCTATACCTAAACACAGGTGTGGCCACAGGTTCGCCTTTGGCATTATACACCTGACAGGCGGACTTTGGAGTCTCACCCATGAACTGCGTATAATGAAACTCATGCCCCCGAAATTCCTTGCCGTCAAGCACAAAGTGCCGATAGCCGAGGGATAGTTTGCGGTCATCCTTACGAGCCGTAATCGTATAAGGCAGCACCCCACACATCGGATATTCGCCGCTGTCAGTAACAATCTGTTCACAAAGATACATCATGCCGCCACACTCTGCCAGAATCCGCCCACCACGTTCAGCATACGCCTTGATGGCTTTGCGACACGCTTCGTTCTTGACTAGCGCGTCAAGGTGCTTCTCTGGATAGCCACCAGGCAGATAGAGCAAATCGATGCCGCTGAAGTCAGGTACATCGGTTTCCGGGTCGAAGTATTGGACGTTGCCAAACCTTTCTATGGTTTCCTGATAGATAAACGAGAAGCTTTCCGCATTTCGAGCTATGAGAACTGACAGTTCCCCTAGTGGGAACTGACAGTTCCCATGGTGGAAACTGGTAGTTCCCATGGTGGGAACTACCAGTTCCAATAAGGCCTTCCAATTGACATGGGCTTCTAAAAGGTTCATCAGCGTCTGGCTATCCGCCTTTTCTGAGAAGTCAAGCCCCAAATAGCGTGAGCCCTGTTCGAGACTAGCATCCTTGGGTAAGTAACCGAAACATGCGATGCCAAGGTCGCTGCACACCTCTTGCAACATCTTGAAGTGCCGCTCACTTCCCACCTTATTATATATAACGCCCACGATGCGGACATCCTTCCGGAAATTGACAAAGCCCTGCAACAGCGGTGCCATGGAATAGGCAGCTGACTTGGCGTCGACCACCAGCACCACCGGAATGTCCAACACGCTGGCAATCTCAGCCGACGAGCCCTTGTCGCGGTCATAACCGTCGAAGAGCCCCATCATGCCCTCCACCACACAAACGTCAGCATCAGCCCCATAACGACAAAAGAGTTCATGGACATGCTCAGGCGTCGCCATAAACGTATCAAGATTGATACTGGGACACCCGCAAACAGCCTCATGGAATTTCGTGTCGATGTAGTCAGGTCCGCACTTGAACGGCTGCACCCTGTAGCCCTTCTTGGTGAACAACGCCATCAGCCCTCTGGCAACAGTTGTCTTACCAGAGCCACTCGTGGGTGCAGCTATCAGAAATGCAGACTTCATGCTTATCTAACCATCACTTTACGAACGGTACCGTCGCTGAAGCGGATGATGTTCAGACCGCGCTGGGGAGCGCTGACCTGACGGCCGTCAAGCGTATAACGGGCAGCCTCAGTAGCAGTGGTATTGTCGACAGTATTGATGGCTGTGGGGTCGTAGTCGGCCACCTTGGCCTTGGCCACGTTGACTACCTTGCCGTCGTTATCAATAAGGATAGCAATGACATAGATCTGATCCATCTGCAAAGCTTCCTTTAGTTTAGCATAGGTAGGGAGATCAAGCGTGTAGCTAACCTCTGTGGTTTCACCAGCAGTGAGAGTTTGACTAGACACTTGATTAGAACCGCTGACGTATGAACTGGCAATAGCAACATCGTTGAAAGTGTATCCCTGAATAGGATTAGTGCCGTATTTTCCACCTTCACAGACGTCTGCAAAATCTTCACCCAATTGTGACACAGTGTACTGAGCATAGTAGTTGGTCTGATTCCAGCCTGTGCCTGTTCCTGTCAGACCATCGGCTATCAGTACAAACTCCAATTTATAGTTTTCGTCGAACAACGGACGGAGACTGGCCTTGGCATCTACTTTTGTTTTGTCTTCGTTGAAGTTACCGCTGACTTGTACGTCGGCCATTGCAGGAATGGCAAGTTCTGCTGCTACATCCAGCAAAATGTCATAATCTGAGCCGTAATAAGGGTCTACCTCTTCACCACGATTAATGCGTGCCGATGGAGCACCCGTCAAACCATGTTTAGCATAGCTGTTACGGGCAATAAACATAGCGTCGGCCGACTGATTGCTATACTGATGGATGGCAACGCCAGCGAAACGGTCGCCATAGGCTTCACGCATCTTTGCCATACCCATATGCCCTCGCGGACAATAGCCGCAGCCTGTACCGGTAAACTGCTCTACCAACGCATTACGGCTAATGATTTCGCTAAGCGAATACAGAGTGAACAAAGCCGTCTTGTCAGCAGCTTCATTAGCATTACCATTAACCTTGGTGATAGTCAGGGTCTTGTTCTTGATACTGTTTTCTGCTTCTGCAGGAATGGAAATGATGATCTCTCCATTTGACGAGAAGGCGATTGGAGAAACAACATCAGCATGCTGTTCGGCACCAGCCACTCCATCAGTGGTGATGGTATAGTCGATACTACTGATGGGGGTAATACCATTGTTTGTTAAAAGCACCTCTGCATTGGCACTCTCACCAACTTTGGCATAAACATTGCCAAAATCAAGTGGCGTAACAAGGTTGTCGGCAAACTCGCCTTCAAGCAGGACCTGTAGGAACAAACTGCCAAAGCCTTGACCATTGAGGTCAGACCACGCGGGCATATTGTTGTCAGTTCTGATAATAAAGGTATTAGGAGCTTCTGTTCCTGTAAATAAGACAGGATAAGCGTCATAAGTATAGACAACCTGTGTGATGGTGAACGAATAGCCGACATAGACTCCCTCTGCAGGAATGGTGTAGGGCGACGTCAGAGCTACGTCGATGTTGAGATTGCCAAGTTCAGATTGCGGTACGTCAATGACTTGGATGCAATCGCTCGTGCTGTTGGGCAGCTGTGAGGCTATCCATACTTTGGCATCGGTAGCGTTAGGAGCTACCAGTCCGAAGCGAATGGCATGGATTGTCTTGCCTCTGGCAACGACATGGTCACCAGGAATGAAGATGGCACAATGATAGGTGTCAGTTTTAGTGATTCCAACACTATTTTTCCCCGATTCATTGTCGACATAACCCCACCAATTTTGATTGGCACCTGGGGAAATGATTGCACGATGGTTATTTTTGGCAACAGGTTCCATGATGTGCTTTTGTAGTTGCAATACCTGTGCATGAACGATGTTTGCTAAGCCAAACATGACGATAAGGGTGAAAAACTTTCTCATAAGCTAACATTATTTAGTGAATGATTTGACGATTCTTCCATCCGACAGACGGATGATAGTGATACCTTGATGGCTGTTCGTTGCGGGCTGGCCCTGAAGGGTGTAACGCTCCAAAACGGTTACCTCTGTGCTGAAGGCATCGACGTGGGAGGGGTCGGCATATGCGAAGGCGACCTGAACGGCAGAGCCATCGGCAATCTTAGTGCCCAAGGCGTTCACGACTTCAATGGCCAAGGCGACCTTGCATGTGCCATAAGCTTCTGGAAACCATTCGCATTGCAGGTCGCGCACCTCGCCAGCAGCCATCTCGCCGTTTGTAGTTTTAAAGGAACCCGTAGTGGTTTTGGTGATACAGCTCGACGGGAAGCAGATTTGGAACAGTCCGTTGTCGAGGGTCTCAATCAGGTAGCTGATGCGTACCGATGCATTGGCCCCCGATGTATTCTTGACAGAAAGACCAGTACTGATGAAATTTCCCATGATTTCGTCCTCTGTCAGTTCGCTGACGGTGAGCGATGTTCCATTGGCTACCGTATTGCCGCTTTTGTCAACAAACTGTAACGTTGAACTGTCCTGTGCCACAGCAAGCAGAGTGCTCAGCAGGAAAAACAGAAATAGAGTAAAAAGTTTCTTCATACGCATACATATTTTATAATTCTAATTTACGGACTTGCAGGACACCTTGATCGTTGTAGAGGAAGGCGATGATAGCGAGGTCGTCGATTTTCCATTCGGCAGGGACTTTTAGCGTGTAGTTTCCTGTAACGGAATGCTTGCCCTCGTTTACAGTCATCTCCTCGCCCCATGTGCCGTTGAGAGCGGTGCGGAAGACGTGCTGATGGAGGTACGCGTCGTTGCGCGAACCATCAGGCATCAACTGGAAGGCCGTTACATTGTCTTCGACGACCCACAGTTGCAGGCGTCCTGAAACAATGCCATCGACACCCTCGACGTCGGCACGGATTGTCAGTTCATCGTTGTTACGCTGTACGACTATGTCAATACGCACTGGAGCTGGTTTCTGCAGCTCTTCACGGATGCGGGTGTTCCATGCGGTATATTCTGTAGGACGTCCACGATTGACAAGTCCTACGGGCTGGTATTCTAGGTTCCAGTGGTCATAATATTCGTCACCAGTATCGGTACTCAGCCCCACAAACTTCGCATTAGTATGGAAACCCAGCGGACCGCTATGGATGGCAACGGCAATGACGGTATCGGCGCCGTATTGTTCCTGTAATGCATGGATTTCATCGTTGGCCTTCGGACAGTTGATGCAGCGTTGGCCCGTAAAGTCCTCAAGCAACACACAGCGTTGTGCGGCTGCTGGCTTCACATAGATGAGACGGTCCTCCTCGTCGATGTGGCTACAGGCTACGAATGCCAGTGTGGCAAGTGCTGCAAAGATATGTATCTTGACGTTCATGAGTAATCGTTATTAGAAGTTATAGTTGTACGACAAGGAGAGACCTTTGCTGGCAGGAACATAGCGGCAGACGCCACCAGAGCAGTTGTAGCCGGCACGTGTACGGCCATAGCCCAGTTGTAGGCGGTGGGCGCCAGTGCTGAAGGCCACACCACCCTGATAGTAGTGGATGTGGGTTTCGCCCGCATTATACATATCACTAGCAGACAGCATCCAATGGGGGGCCAGCGACAATTCCAGCAGTCCATAGATCCAGTCGCCCTGATCGTCGGCTGTCGTCAGATACTGTATCTCAGCACGCAAGGCAGTCTTCGGAGTCAGTTGGTATTTTCCGTCGGCAATGAAGATGTTGCTGCGAACCATACCGCCTTCACCTTCGACAACGGTTTTATTGTAACGCTGGTTCATGTACATCAGCGTCAGACGGAAGTCTTTGGTCCAGCGACGTGTCAGCTGGACATCGATGTCCTGATAGAACGTCTCACCCTCCCAACGGACATGCGAGAAATTCATCTTGACATTCATGCCATACTTGCCGCCCAGCGTGGTCTTACGCTTGAAGCTATAGCCTGCCTCCGCCTGCCAGGCCCACTCGCCGCCTGCCAACTGCGTGGCATAGGGATAGAGAGCCGCCAAAGCATAGGTATGTTCTTGCGTGAAAGCTGGAAGGTGGTTGATGAACGACGAGGTGCCAATCATTGAACGGAGACTGCGGAATGACATATTCTCACTTCGTTTAGCCTGCAGCAACAGGCTCAGGCCTTTCTTTGAGTAAGAGCCGGAAAAGAGCGCTGTCGTTCCCTTGTCGTAGTTATACTGGTTGTCATAAGAGGGATCCTGCGTCTTCTGTGCATATTCAGCCAGCAGGCTCCACGGCCCGCTGTTCAGCGAGGCTCGCACGTCCCAGGCGTTGACGAATTCCGGAAGATTCAGTTTGTGGGTAGCATCAACGAAGATATCTTCCTGGCTTTCGTATTTGTTGACCCACGATGCACCCAGCGTCAGTTTAGTGTCAGACTGTTGCAAACGGGGAATCCATTCGTTCAGCGCTACTTCGGCATCGGCACCGCTAACCAGCGATTTGTTCCACTTCCAATAGCGGCGCTGTTTGCCTGACAGGACCTTCATGGTAACGCCCTTCAGGGGTTTCACCACCAGACGACCGCCAAGGAGCGAATTGTCGATACCCAGCGAGCGTTCCTCATAGGTGCGCAGGATGAGACCAGAGCCAAACTGCTCGTAGAAGGTTCCTGCCGTCAGTTCCGCACACCCCAGTCGTCCTTTCACCCAGAAGTGGGGAACGCCCCAGCCTTTGAAATCGTGTTCGAAGCCAGGCAGAGGATGTTCGAGATATTCCATGCGCACACCGGCATCAACATATTGGCTTTGCAATTGCAGGTCGACATAGGTATTGGTAAGAAAGTCTTCCGTTTTCTCGGCCCCAATCGTTTCATCATTTTGAGGCAGCAACATATCGCTCTGCACCGTTCCGTGAAGAGTGACGCCTTGCTTCTTCTCCTGGGCATTTGCAGCCAGACAGCAATATGCGACCAACAATAGCAATAGACTTCTCATGTATTGAACATTGACCTTTTCAATTATTCAACTTTTTAATCTTTTCAATGAGTTCCGTTTCCTCGCCGTCGGTATAGCCTGTGTGGCGATAGACAATGTTACCCTGACCATCAACTATGAGCACATAAGGTATCATCTGGATGCCCAGTGCACGCTTGAGGTCGCCATTAGGGTCAAGCAACACGTCGTATTCCCAGTTATGGTTGTCGACAAGGGGCTTTACCTTATTGATGTTCTGTCCTTGGTCAATGGATACAGCGAATATCTTGACGCCTGTTTCCTTCTGCCAGTCTTCGTATACCTCGCTGATAGCATCAAGTTCGCGGTTACACGGCTTGCACCACGTAGCGAAGAAATCGATGATAAACGGCTTACCGCCATTGGAAAGCGTATCCACGTTGATGGCCTTACCATCCATAGTCTTGATAGTCACGGAAGGGAGCTGGGCATTGCTTGGCAGGGAGAAAGCCAACAGCAAGGCAAACAGGGAAAAGAATATTTTTCTATTCATAGTTTCTGCCTATATTTAGTTTACGACAGGCAAAGGTACGAAAAAGTGAGCTAAGAGCCAAAGAAAAAAAGATTTTTCTTTGGCTCTTTCGAATGAAGTCAAGGGAATACTACGTTTGTGAGAACTTCAAATTAGTTCTCAATATACACGAGACGGTCGAACTCGTAGCGCTCGTCAATCTTAGAACCAATGGTCATCTTGCTGTCCTTGGTGTTGTAGATGTAGATGGTGGGAGCGCCGTCCTTAGGATTAGTACCGATAAACACCTTGTTGCCCAGCACGAACGAACGCTGCGAGAAGCTTGGCAGTAACATCGGCACCCGTGCCGCTGAAGTCAGATACATCGTTTTCCGGGTCGAAGTATCGGACGCTGCCAAACCTTCCTATGGTTTCCTGATAGATAAACGAGAAGCTTTCCGCATTTCGGGCTATGAGAGCTGATAGTTCCCATGGTGGGAATTGTCTGTTCCAATAAGGCCCTCCAATTGACGTGGGCTTCTAAAAGGTTCATCAGCGTCTGGCTGTCCGGTTCTTCTGAGAAATCAAGTCCCAAATAGCGTGAACCCTGTTCGAGAGCAGCGTCCTTGGGCAAATAGCCGAAGCACGCAATGCCAAGGTCGTTGCACACCTCTTGCAGCATCTTGAAGTGCCGCTCACTTCCCACCTTATTATATATAACGCCCATGATGCGGACATCCTTCCGGAAGTTGGCAAAGCCCTGCAACAGCGGAGCCATGGAATAAGCAGCCGACTTGGCATCGACCACCAGCACCACTGGAATGTCCAACACGCTGGCGACCTCAGCCGACGAGCCCTTGTCGCGGTCATAACCGTCGAAGAGCCCCATCATGCCCTCCACCACACAGATGTCAGCATTGGCTCCATAATGACAAAAGAGTTCACGGACATGCTCAGGCGTCGCCATAAACGTATCGAGGTTCACGCTGGGACGACCACAGACAGCCTCGTGGAACTTCGTGTCGATGTAGTCAGGTCCGCACTTAAACGGCTGCACCCTATAGCCCTTCTTGGTGAACAACGCCATCAGTCCTCTGGCAACAGTTGTCTTGCCAGAGCCACTCGTGGGTGCAGCTATGAGGAATGAAGTCTTCATCGTTACTTGAATCGTATCTTTAGTCCTACCACCAACATTCGCCCAGGGGAATAGAGTGCATACTTGCGCGTAGACGAGTCGATGCGTCGGTCCACACGATTAAAGAGATTGTCTACGCCGATGCTGGGCTCCATACAAGCCCACTTCGTCACGTCGAAAGTGTGGGTCGTATTCAGGTTCCACAGTCCAAAACCCGGCGCATCCTCGTAAGCCCCCGTGTAATAGGTCTTCGACTGCAAGCGGCCGTTCAGGTTGACGTTCAGCGTGTAGTGTCCCCACGAGCGATGATAGTTCGCAGTAATCGTCGCCGCATGGCGGATGCTGCGCTCCAGCACCGTCCACTCGTCGCCACTCTTCGTACGAGCATAGGTGTAAGCGTAATGGGCCGACAGATTGAAGCCTCGGAACAGGTTGGCCGAGACATTTGCCTGCATGCCCTTCACGTCACCCTCGTCGCTGTTCTGATAGAGCGCGTAGCTCGCCATCTTATCTGCTTGATCCTGCGTCATTTCCGGAAATTCCTTCATCAGCATCTGACGACTGGCGTCGTCGACAGGAACATTCTCCTTGACAATCATGTCGTTGATGCGGTTGATGTAACCCGTCACGCTAACGGCAATCACGTCGCTACGATATTCGGCATTCAGTGCGAAATAGTTACTCTTCTCGGGATTCAGGTCCTTGTTGCCGAAACTGATTTGCGCCTTACCGCGATTCACGGAGAAGTAGTGGTAGTAGAGTTCATCGAGACCAGGAGCACGGAAGCCCGCCGAGTAAGTGGCGCGGAAACGGAAATTGCCCGGGGCATACATCAGCGTCGCTTTCGGTGTCAGGTGGGTGCCGAAAGTCTCGTGGTTGTTAAGTCGCAGACCGACGGTGGCCGTAGCAAAACCTTGCCCCACACGAACCTTTGCCTCGTGCTGGGCATAGGCTGCCAGCGAATACACATGCTGGTCGATGTTGCCACTGGTAGCAGTCAGATAATCCTTGCGCCAGTCGGCTCCGAAGATGGTCGTAGAGTTGGTGGTCAGACCGAGGATGGCCTTCGCCTGTCCCTCCATCATGCGCTGCTTCTTCGATTCCACGTAGTCACCAACGGCATGATTCTTCGACTCCACGTCATACTCCTTGCCGTAGCGGAAGCGGTCCACTGTGAAGTCGGCCTGCAGCGAGTTCTTCTGCGTAAACTTATAGATGCCGCCCACATTCCATCGCAGTCCTTTGTAGCGCATCTCGTAGTCGGTGCCGCCAGTGACGTCGGGATTGGTGTCGGGGCGATCGGTGATTTTGTACGAATAGTCCAGACCTGCATTCAAAGCCAGATGCTGACTGGGGGCGTAGGTGAACTTCTGTCCCAGAATGCTTGCGCGATAGCCCGTAAACAGCGGTGCTATCGACGGCTGCGTTTCGGTATCCGAACCCTTCACGTATTCCAAGTCGTTGTTGCGATAACTGTTGGCACGGTCGTGAGTAAACGACGTGTACGAGCCGAAACCGTCCTTATAGATGTCGAGCGTCGCACTCTCTGTTAGCACGCCGTGACCGCTAATACGAAGGTCGTTGGCGACACTGACAAGCGACTCCGTAGGCTGGTCGGTGATGATGTTGATGACACCGGCAATGGCATCGCTGCCGTATAGCGACGATGCCGCGCCGTCGAGCACCTCGATGCGCTTTACACGTGACATATTGATACGGTTCAGGTCGATATTGTTCGAGATGTCGCCTGACAGTTTCTGACCGTTAATCAAGATGAGGATATACTTGTTGCCCAGTCCGTTCAGTCGCAGTTGCGAACCCATGCTGTTTGGAGCCAACGACACCTGCGGCATCAGGCGGGTCAGCGCACCGTCAAACGTCGTGATGCCCTGTTCCCGTATCTCCTGACTGCTGATAACGCTGACTGGCGTTGACGTACTCTTCAGTCGCTGGTGATGCCCAGAACCCGTCACAACCACGGGGTTCAGATTATACGTCCGGTCTACCGAGTCGCGTCGCTCCATCTTGTGAATCTGCGCAGAAGCGGTGACTCCCGAAAAAATCAAGAAAATTAAGGTTATAGCAATCTTGTTCACGATATTCCGGTTTAAATAATCGCCGACAAAGGTACGAAGTAGTGAGCAAAACACAAAATTTTTTTCTTTTTTCTTTGTTATTTTATTGTTTTGCACTATCTTTGCATGCAAATATGGCAATCTGGTGGCTGTAGCCGCCTGATGTAAGGGAATCCGGTGAGAGTCCGGAACTGTACCTGCAGCTGTAACCCTCGTTAAAGAGGTCTGCTTGTATGACGCCACTGACGAATTGATTTGAGAATTGAGATTTGAGATTTGAGAATTATGATTACCTTTGAGCGGTAGCAAATTTTTCACTTTTCACTCTTCACTTTTCACTTCAGAGTGTCGGGAAGGTAAAGCAGACTGAGGGAAGTCAGAATACCTGCCACAAAAGAATAAGCCCGTACAGGATTATGCGGAGCGGAAAAGAAGTTTTTATGGTGTTAAGACAGACATTGGCTTTCGGCCTGATGTTGTTGGCTGTTTATTCATCTGCCCAGACAGACATCTGGCGCTCTGACAGCATTCAGGAGGTGGTGGTGACAGGTACTGGTACCCGGCACCTGCTGAAGAATGCCCCTGTGCAAACCGAGGTCATCACGCAGAAGATGCTCCGTCAGTATGGCGGCAAGAGCTTAGAGGACATTCTTGCAGGTCTGACGGCGTCCTTTGCCTTCAACGAGGGTGACATGGGTTCGCAGATGCAGCTCAACGGACTGGGCAACAGCTACATCCTGATACTCATAGACGGCAAGCGCATCCATGGCGACGTGGGCGGCGAGAACGACCTTGGCCTTATTGACCCGCAGAACATCGAGAAGATAGAGATTGTGAAGGGTGCCCAGAGTGCGCTCTACGGCAGCGATGCGATGGCCGGCGTCATCAACATCATCACCAAGAAGCACACCGAGACAGGCATCTATGCCGACAACAGCACGCGCTACGGGACACATAACGACCTGCGCCAGCACAACAGCGTGGCCTTCAACATCGGAAAGGTAGGCAGCCAGACCAATTTCCAGCTACAGCGTAGTGATGGTTGGCAGAATACCGCCGAGGAATGGGCCGAAGGCATGGTGCTTACCGACAGCAAGAACAAGACCGTCAACAAGTTCCGCAACTGGCAGATAGCCGAGCGCTTGACTTACAAGCCGCTGTCCACGCTGGAGTTGTATGCCGAGGGCTCCTACTACAAGAAAAACATTCTGCGGCCTACGAATGGCACTCATCCCAGCTGCGACGTGTATACCTACGACCTGCGCTACAACAACGCTTCGGCTGCGGCAGGTGGCAAATGGTACCTTCAAGACACAGGGAAAGAGACGAATGGCGGCAAGGACTATGTCGCGCTGGACATAGACTGGAACAAGCATGCCTACTACTACGACTATACCGCCAAACACTATGACTACGTCCTGCTGCAGGGCGAGGAATACGGCGACCAGAACGGCGAATGGTTCTCCGTCGCCATGCTGCCCGGACAGAGCAAGCTACAGAGCAACCAGGAGCGTTTGATGGTTCAGGCGAAGGGCATTTTCTACCTACCCTACAGCAATACGCTGAACACGGGAGCAGAATATCGCTACGACTACCTGAAGGCCCCGGAACGGACTGATGGCGGGACGGCGGACGACTGGACGGCGGCGCTCTACGCACAAGACGAATTCAACATGCTGCGGTGGCTGAACATCACCGCCGGCTTGCGCTTAGTGGACAACCGCAACTTCGGCTTCCGGCTGACACCCAAGGTCAGCACCATGCTCTCTGCCGGCGACTTCCGCTTCCGACTGGGCTGGAGCCAGGGCTTCAAAACCCCTACAGTCAAGGAACTGCACTACCGTTATCTGCACCTGATGGGCAGCAGCACGTTCTTTAACATCGGCAACATCAACCTGAACCCGCAAACCAGCAACTACTACTCCGCCAACGTGGAGTACAGGGGAGGCCAGTTTACGGCCGCCGTTACGGGCTATCTGAACAAGCTGGACAACATGATAGCGCTGGTAAACGTTGACGCCGGGGAGATTCCTGCGGGCATCACCACCGCCTACCTGGGTGACGGCAGCAGCAAGGTACAAGCCCGAATGTACAAAAACATGGACGATGCCCGTACCTGCGGTGTGGACGTCACGTTGTCGTATCGGGTGATGAGAAACCTGACCCTCAACGCCGCATACAGCTACCTCGACACGAAAGCCCACTTGTATGATGAGAAGCTTGGCGCTATGACCACAGTAGTCATCGACGGCACGGCGCACCATAAGTGGAGTGCCTCTGCCTTGTTCAACCATACGTTCACCCCTTGGTACAAGCTTGGCATCAGCTTGTCGACGCGAGGCAGCAGCAAGCGCTACTATCAGAACAACGGCAACGGCAAAGGCTATCAGATATGGCGCATCAATACCACTCACGATCTGGGCAAGACAGGCAGGACGCTGGCATACCGGCTTGAGTTCGGCATCGACAACATCTTCAACTATGTGGACCGCACGATGCACCCCTATCATCTGGGTACCAACTCGTCGGGACGCACATTCCAAGCCACACTCAACATCAAGTTCAACTATGGCAAACGCATTAAATCACATAATATATCAACAAAACAAAACAACAACAATGAAGAAGATTAAACTTTTCCTCGTGGCTGCCTTGACAGTATGCATGGCAGCTCCTGTCTTCGTCAGCTGCGGAAGTGACGACGACAACAATAACGGTACTTATGAGAACATTATCTCAGAGTACACAGTAAACGACAAGATGGTGGCCGAACAGAAAGCCAAGTCCGGAAAGGACGTTGCCGTCCTGCTCGTAGCCTTCGGCTCAACGTGGGACAATGCCTTCAAGGCCTTCGACAAGACCAAGGCTGCCTACGAAGCCGCTTTCCCCCAGGCTGATGTCTATGTATGCTTCTCCAGCGACATCTGCATCAACCGTGCCAGCGCTGGTGAGAATGTTGATGACAACGGCAACATCGTGCGTCGTGACTACTACGAGCCCCGCTATCTGCTGCACGCCATCGGTGCTGCCAAGTACGGCAAGATTTACGTCCAGTCGCTGCAGGTCATCCCCGGCGAGGAGTTTGCTGCCGTGGTGGCCAGCGTCAAGAAGTTCATGAACAACGGCTACATTTCTACTGCTCACCTCGACGATGCTTATCTGGCTAAGCTGGCTGAGACGGAGTCCATCTTCCTCGGCATGCCGCTGCTGAATGATCCTGATGCAGATATTCCTACAGTTGCCAAGCAGTTGCACGCACTCTATGCTAACGAGGCTGCTCAGGGGGTTGTCGCTTTCATGGGTCATGGTAACCCTGACAGCTATGACACTTTCAAGGCCAACGTTCGCTATACCCAGCTTGAGGAGGAACTGCAGAAGCTCAATTCCAACTACTACGTGGGTACCGTCGACATGCCTGACAACTACAAGCAGGATGTGCTGGAGCGCATGCGTGAAGCCGGAATCACCAGCGGTAAGGTGTATCTGCACGCCCTGATGTCCATCGCCGGTGACCACGCTCACAACGACATGGCTGGCGAAGGCGACGAGTATTGGAACCCGATGGCTCCCGAAAGCGAGGATGTCAGCTGGTATGAGTTCTTCAGTCATGCAGGCTACGATGTCAGCGTACCCAAGGTCGGCAACCATCCTCAAGGTCTGCTAGAGCTGGATGGTGTGAGAAATGTATGGGTTAACCACACCAAGGGTGCTGAGTTCCTGGAGGACGCTTACCACTCTATGTATCCTGAAGAATAAGCGGGCTGCGACACAATATTTAATATAAACTTACGTGTATTATTATATAAGATTCTGGAAGGAGGTGCTGTCGGGAGGCAGCATCTTCCTGTTTTTTCTTTCAACAACTATGAAGGATTGAAGAATTGAAAAATTGAAGAATTGAAGAAAAGGAGTGAGTATGGGAAAGATAATCATTGCCGGTATAGGTCCTGGTAGCAAGGAAGACATGACCCCTGCCGTACTCGAAGCAGTACGCGAGGCTGATGTCATCATTGGATATAAGTATTACTTTCAGTTTATTGAGGCGTCTGTCAAGGCTGGCTGCACATGTATCGACACGGGCATGAAACACGAACGGGAGCGTGCCGAACAGGCTTTCCTGTTGGCCGAACAGGGCAAGACCGTCGTCGTGATTTCCAGCGGCGATGCCGGCATCTATGGCATGGCACCGCTCATTTTCGAGATGAGAAATGAGAGATTAGAGATGAGAGGTGAGGCCGTCACCGTCGAAGTCCTGCCCGGCATCTCGGCTTTCCAAAAGGCAGCCTCATTGTTAGGAGCTCCCATTGGCCATGACATGTGCATCATCTCGCTCTCTGACCTGATGACGCCCTGGGAGGTCATTGAGCGGCGCATCTGTGCAGCTGCCACAGGCGACTTTGTGACAGCCGTCTATAACCCCAAGTCGCATGGCCGCTACTGGCAACTTTACCGCCTGCAGGAGCTTTTCTTGAAACATCGTTCGGCAGAAACGCCCGTAGGCTATGTCCGTCAGGCTGGACGCGAGGAACAGGAGGTGAAGATGACGACTCTGGGAGCCTTCGTCCCTGAGGATGTAGACATGTTTACGGTAATACTCATCGGCAATTCACAATCGTATATTGCTGACGGCAAGATGATTACACCTCGCGGCTACTATCGTCAAGAGAAGCAGGAGGAGATGAAGCCTGGCCAGTCTATTATGATGGAAAGTTTCCGCACAATTCTCTCCGAGATGCAGCATCCCGATGTGCCGAAGTGGCGTCTGTGGCCGTTGCTGCATGCCATTCACACGACGGTTGACTTCAGCATGGAAGAGTGCCTCTGGATGGACGACCGTGCTACTGAGATACTGTACGGGAAAGTGGTTGACGGCCATCTGAAACATATCGTTACCGACGTTACGATGGCTGCCAGCGGTATCCGTAAAGGCGCTTTAGAACGACTGGGCATCGAGGTGCATTGCTACATCAACGACCCGCGTTCCAAGCAAATGGCTGATGAGAAAGGCATCACCCGCAGTCAGGCTTGCATGCAACTGGCGGCGGAGGAATATCCCGAGGCACTCTATGTGGTGGGCAACGCCCCAACGGCGCTCTTTGAGATTTGCGATTTGGTGCGTCAGGTTAAGATGCATCCTGTGGGCATTATTGCCGCTCCAGTCGGCTTTGTACACGTTTGCGAAAGCAAACATGCCGTTAAAACGTTGAAACAGATTCCCAAGATCATCGTTGAGGGGCGCAAGGGCGGCAGTAATCTGGCTGCAACGCTTTGCAATGCTATACTGACCTTCGACGATGCCGAACAGTTGAAACCAGGGAGAGATTTATAATTTTACGCATTCGCTAATTAAAAATTGATAATGGATAATGGATAATGGAGCGTTGTGATATCATAGGCATTAGCGACAGTCGGCGACAGCTGTTTGCCCCAGAGGTGAAAGAGCTCGTCAGTCATGGCAAGGTTTTCTCCGGCGGCAAGCGTCATCACGAAATAGTGAAGGCGCTATTACCCGACGACTGCGTGTGGATAGACATCACCGTTCCGTTGGAGCATGTCTTTGAGCAGTATCAGTACCACGACTACATCATCATCTTTGCCTCTGGCGACCCGCTGTTCTTTGGCTTTGCCAACACCGTCCAGCGCGAGTGCAAGGGCGTTTCTATGCGGGTGTTCCCCTCGCTGAACTCACTTCAGATGCTGGCCCATAGGATGTGCGTGGCCTACCACGACATGCATGTGGTATCGCTCACCGGTCGTGACTGGGATAAACTGGACGAGGCGCTGATAAACGGTGAAACGATGATAGGATGCTTGACGGACAGGACCAAGACACCTCACGCCATCTATCAGCGGATGGTGGAGTACGGCTACACCAATTATCAGATGACGGTCGGAGAGAACCTGGGCAATGAAGAGAAGGAGCGTGTGAGCAGTTACCATGAGCAGGCTGTTTACGAACATCCCAACTGCATCATCCTGCAAAAGACAGCCGAGCGGATACGACCATTCGGCATTCCCGATTCCGAGTTTGCATTGCTCGACGGCCGCGAAAAGATGATAACGAAGATGCCCATCCGTCTGTTGACGCTTCAAGCCTTGGAACTACCCCGCCGACATGTCCTTTGGGACATCGGCTCCTGTACGGGCAGCATCTCGATAGAAGCCCGTCTGCAGTTCCCCCACCTACACGTCGAAGCGTTTGAGATTCGACCTGAGTGCGAAGCCATCATTAACGAAAACGCTCGTCGTTTTGGAGCCCCAGGCATCAATATACACATGGGCGACTTCCTTAATTTTCCATTATCAATTATCCATTATCCATTAGCGAATGCGCTCCCCCACCCTGACGCTGTCTTCATTGGCGGCCACGGTGGACGGCTTAAAGAAATCATGGCGAAGGTACTGACCGTGCTCACCGATGACGGCGTCATCGTGATGAATAGCGTCAAGGCTCCCAAGGTGCTTACTGACAGCCACCAACTCTGGGACGAGGCCTGTCAGGAACTCGGTCTTCGCCAAGAACCGCCTACCAAGATCATACTCAACGACAACCATCCTATAGAAATACTGAAATGCAGAAGATAGCAGTTATAAGAATCAGCGAGACAGACAAGGGCATTGCCCTTTTACTCCAGCGCGAACTCGGTGCGACAATCATCAGCCGACAGCTGGTGGGTCAACAATGGAAGAACTACGATGCCTTTGTATTTATCGGAGCCATGGGCATCTGTGTACGAACCATCGCACCTTATATCGAAGACAAGCACACCGACCCTGCCGTGGTGTGTGTCGACAGCATGGGAATGAATGCCATCTCCGTACTCTCCGGACACATAGGCGGTGCCAACAATCTGACGCGAGATATTGCTTCCATCTTGGGCGCTCACGAGGTCATCACCACCCAAAGTGACCTCATGGGACTTTGGGCACTCGACACGTTTGCTGAACGATTCAACTGGGCCATCGCCAGCGATGACGATATGAATAAATGTATCTTTGCTTTCGTCAATCGCGAACCTACTGCCCTGCTGATGGAAATCTGCGACGAGGGTACTGACTATCTGGAGAAGACCTTGCCCGAACATGTCACCATCGTCAAAAGCCTCGAAGAGGTAGACCCCAAGAAGTTTAAGCTGGTCATTCTGGTGACGCCCTACAACCTCTGTGTACCAAACGGTATGCTCAAGCTGCATTTCGTGCCAATGATAGCTGCTTTGGGCTTTGGACTCGCCCATCATCCTGATGACTATGAGGACATCTACGACGAAATAGACGAGGCCATGAGCCAGATTGGTGTGCTGCCATGCTACAAGCGCTATTGCACTATCGACGTGAAGCAGGATGAAGAATTCTGTGCGATGCTTGTCGATGATTTAGGAGAAGATCTGGTCTTCTACACAGCTGAGGAACTCGCCAAGGTTGAGGTGCCTAATCCCAGCAAGACTGTTCAGAAACACGTGGGTACACCCTCTGTCTGCGAGGCAGCTGCCATCCTTGGGTCAAACAATGGTAAACTGATTGTCCCCAAGATGAAAGGCAAGAACTGGACTGCCGCCCTCGCCATAGACTACAAATACCTACGCGAAAAACATGGCCACATCGAAATCGTTGGCGCAGGTCCTGGTGACCCAGATCTGGTATCTGTACGAGGACGTAAAATGCTCGAAAGGGCCGACCTGATATTATATGCCGGTTCGCTGGTTCCCAAGGCGCTGACGGACTGCCACAAGCCTAGCGCTGTTGTCCGCTCGTCTGCCGACATGGCCCTTGAAGAACAATGTGCGCTGATGAAGGAGCACTACAACCGCGGTCACTTTATCGTCCGTCTGCATACCGGCGACCCCTGTATCTTTGGCGCTATTCAGGAACAGATGGCCTTCTTCGATGCCAACCACATGGACTACCACATCACCCCGGGCATCTCATCGTTCCTCGCCGCTGCCGCTGAGTTGCAGAGCCAGTTTACCATTCCTGAGCGCTGTCAGACCATCATCCTCACACGTGGTGAGGGTCGTACTCCTATGCCCGAGAAAGAACAGCTCCACCTTTTGGCCCGTAGCCAGTCAACCATGTGCATCTTCCTCTCGGCATCCATTGTCGACGATGTGCAGCGCCAGCTCCTCATGGAATACCCCGAGACCACGCCCGTCGCAGCCTGCTATCATCTCACCTGGCCCGACCAGCGCATCTACCGCGGCCAACTGAAAGACCTCGCAAAGATTGTCCACGACAACCACCTCACCCTCACCACGATGCTCGTCGTAGGCGAGGCCATCGACAATCGCCAAGGCCTTTCCGCCCTCTACGACAAGCACTTCACTCACCTCTTCCGCAAAGGACACGACGATACTATATAAAAAAGAATCACGGGGTCGCCCCCGTGATTTTTATTCTTCTGCTGCTTTTGGCATCTCCAATTCTTCTTCCTGTTTCGGATAAGGAATCGTCTTTGCCCCATGGTCTTGTAGCCAAATATGGTTCAGAGTAAATGCAATGGAGTCCAATGTCTCTTCACGTTTTTGTGGTTTCAGTTCACACTCCCATACCGTAATGCAATGCCAGCCCATGCTGGCCAGCGTGCGCTGCTCTTCGCGGTCCCGTTCCTTGTTCCTGCGAATCTTAGCTACCCAGAAATCGCGGTTCGTCTTGGGAATCTTGCAGCACTCCGAATTCTCAATTATCAATTGTCCATTATCCATTTGTGGCAACGCCACATTGTGTCCATGCCAGAAACACCCATTCACGAAAATACATGTCCTGTACTTTCTTAACACCAAGTCTGGATGACCAGGTAATCGTTTGTGGTTCAGCCTGTATCTGAATCCCCGTTTCCACAGTCCACGACGCACAATCATCTCCGGCTTCGTATTCTTCGAATGAATAGCCGCCATATTCTGATGGCGCTGCTGTGCGTTGAGTCTGTCCATACTATTGTGCATTCATCACCTTTAAGAAATCTGCAGGGCTGATGACCTTAGGCGTTTGAGGATAATGCTTGAAATTGCCAGTAACCAGAAAAGAATCCTCGACACTCAAGGATACTTCATAAAACACGCGATCGTCCTCGTCAGGCATAGATTCTTGGAAAGCCGTCCGCGAAGTTTCCATTCCATGTTCCTTAATAAACGTAATCAAAGCATCGGCAACACCAGGTAGAAGCTTGAACTTCGAACGATGAAGCACCTCCTGATATTCCTCAATGATGCTGTCTTCGTACAAAGGTGTAAACTCTCCATCAAGCAATAGCCTCACAACCTTGGCCGTTGCCGACAACGAATTGTGAGTAATAAGGGCCGACACCAGCACATTGGTATCAATAACTGCGTAAATCATACCTTCGCACTCTTTCTTCTACGCATGTCTTCCCTTGCCGCACGAATTTCCGCGTTTATTTCATCCAGCGTGAGTTCCGGTTCATTGCTCAACTCCGCAACACTCCTTTGCTGCATAAACAAGTCCAGCGCATCTGGCGAACCCTTGATAGTAAAGGGAATGCTACGGCTTCTTATCACCGCTTTCACGAAGATGTTGAACGCCGTATTTGCACTCATACCAAACTGCTCGCAGAGTGCGTCAAACTGCGTTTTCATTTCAGAATCCATCCTGACTGTAACTGCCGATTGTGCCATAATATCCTACCTTATATCTGCAACATGATAGCACCATGCCATCATTTCGACGGCAAATTTACGGATAATTTTTGATAAAAGCAAATTATTTAGATAAAAATTGCGCACACGGGGTTTAAGTCCCTGTGAGTTTTATTAAGAGAAATTAGGACATGCCGATGAACTAAGTTCCCGTTTGACTATAGACCTTTCCTGAATTTCAACAGCTCACTACCTTTTATAAATATAGGTCTTCCTTCTGGATATTTTTTCAATATAGACCTGCTTTGGTGAATCTCAGATGAATAGTTAATGCGGTCAGTTGATATAATACGCTCAATATCGAATGTTCCCAAGTTGACCTCTTCATCGAAAATATAGCAATAATACCTGTCGTGATGTGGCGAAGGATAACCCTCTTTTATCAAATCCTCTTTTTTCCTCACTTGGTACCCTTTTACTCGGAAGGCTTTAAACACGCCAAGGTTTTCCTTGTCGAATTGATATAAAAGCACGAACTTGGCCTTTTTGTTTTGAGTGTCCAGTATATTCAAGCCTCCCTCAACATCCATGCCCAAGCGAACATTATAGGCATCATCAACCTTTCCACCTTCATGACCAAACATCCATTTCATCTGTTCTTCCCTAAACCCGCCTATCAGGAAGGGCTCATCCAGATAGTTCTCCACGTAATGAATAGTAAGTCGATTTTGAGGAATGACTCTGTGTGGACGAGGCTGCACTTTGGGCAATAAACTCTTTGGATCAACTCCCAAAGCGCATGGCTCGACATAGAACGCCTGTTTCAGTTGGAACATGACCTGATCATTCTCATTCCTCACTTCTGCTTTCAGCTCCAGCTCCTTCTTTTTGTCTTTCAGTTCTATTTTGTCTGGGTCACGTAATGCCAACGAGAAATACTGTTGACTCCCCTGATTCCCGAATGGTTGGAACACCTTACCCAAGAGTATCTGGAAATTCTCTTTTATGAATGTATTAGGCTCAACGTCCTCATGGGCCGTCATCGCATAGAAGAGGAAATGCTTTTTCAGCATATCCTGTATCTCAATTCGGAATTTCTTCCTTGCTTCCAAACGCCATGCGGCTTTGGCGGTCTCCTTGTTCCTTCCATATAAGCCCAGCACAAACAGAAAATTGACATCGTAATGGGCCAACATATAAGTATCACGGTCAAACAAGCGATTCTCAAATTGGCGGTTCAGGTGATATTGCTTCTTATCCTTCGATAGTTCTATTTTGTCATCTGCCGTCAAGTCGTTCTGCTGGGCTGATATGAAGAAATTGGGGATAATGTTGTATCCTTCCGTTACATCATCTCTCAGTTTGATATGCCCCATCTGCTCGTCCTTCGTTCCGTCATTGAACAGGTCAAGATTCCATTGGATAACATTCCTGGCATAGGTAAACTGCTTGCTGATGGACTTGCTATCCAACTGATTGCCCCGTTTGTAATATTTCGAGTCACCTATATAATAAACGTCATCTTTACTGTCATTGTTGGTCAGTACACGGTATTGGTAGATGTGGTCAACTATTTTACCGTCTGGCTGGTCTTTCAATCCGTCAGGCAGTATTTGGTCGCCTGCTATCAATTCGTCGATGATAGCCTCAAACACAATCTGGAAGTCTTTGGCCAGCAGATACTCCCTGCGGTCCACATTCAGGTTAATGTTTTGCGGCTGCTCAAAGAAGGCATAGCAAAGTTCCCATAGTTCCAATGCCTTATCCGAGAAATACTTGTATTTTATCTGACGTAGCCGTCGCTTACCCTGTCCGTCAAGATACTTTTGGAA